>ULTX01079682.1_pt1 | contig 59134 bp, 43 predicted proteins | sample 1958041 | NCBI WGS metagenome assembly ULTX01 (sample SAMEA4835747, study PRJEB28245) | human gut metagenome | biome: gut microbiome; material: fecal sample | place: Denmark | collected 2008
TATTTATTCGCTTTTCCAAAGTACCTCTCTGAAATTGCACTGCAAAAGTACGGTGTATTTTCGAAATATGCAATATATTTGCAGAAAAATTTTGAGAAAAATGAAGATTTTAGGACTAGGCAATGCGTTAGTCGATGTTTTATCGAAGTTAGACAGTGATGAAACATTGGTAAAAATAGGTATTCAGAAAGGCGCTATGGATATGATTTCCAGAGAACAAATGTATGTAATCCGGAAATATCAGGCAAATACGGAGACAACTCAGGCTCCGGGTGGAGCTAATTGCAATACAATGCGAGCCATTGCACTTTTAGGTGGTCAATCCGGGTTTATCGGAAAGGTGGGCGATGATAATCTGGGAGAATTTTATGAAGAAGCTTTGCTGAAAGCGGGTGTTGCTTCTTATCTGATCAAGACAGAAGGTCCGTCGGGTGCTTGTACGGTGTTTATTTCTCCGGATGGAGAGCGTACGATGGGAACGTTTTTAGGTCCGGCTCCTACGATTTCGCCGGATGAAATCACGGAAGATGTATTGCGAGGCTACGATTGTATCCATATAGAGGGTTATTTGATTGTCAATGAAGAGCTGGTGCGCGAGACGATGAAGAAAGCCAAACGTCTTGGTTTGAAGGTGGCTCTTGATTTGGCTAATTATAATATTGTAAATGCCTATAAAGGATTGTTGGAAGAAGTGATACCACAGTATGTAGATATTCTTTTTGCCAATGCCAGCGAAGCGGAGGCATTTACCGGACTTCCTGCCCAGGAAGCTGTTAAGGCTTTGGAAAAGCAAGTACATGTGGCTTTGGTTACTCTAGGTAAAGACGGTTCTTTGATTGGTAGCGAAGGTAAATTCTATCATGTGGATGCAGAAGGCGGAAAACCGGTTGATACGACTGGCGCAGGTGATAACTTTGCTGCCGGCTTCTTGTATGGTCAGTCGGTTGGTGCGTCGCTGGTACAATCGGCACAGATTGGTTCGATGTTGTCAGGATATGTGATTGATGTAGTAGGTCCGCAAGTACCGGCCGATAAATGGGAACAAATAAAGTTAAAAGTAAAGACTATTTTGGCTGGCACAAAAGATTAATTTCTACTTTTACATTCTATATGTGAATTAATAAAGAATAAGACGAATGCAGCGTAAAGGTTTGATTGGTTGGATTTGTGCCTTGTTGTGTGCCGGTACTTTATTCCCGGTGCAGGCGCAAGAGAAGAAAGATAACCATTTCGAGGTAAGTAAGAATTTAGAGATTTTCAATTCTTTGGTAAAAGAGATGGAAATGTTCTATGTGGATACGGTTGATGTAGAGAAGACTGTCCGCCGTGGTATCGATGCCATGTTAGGTGGCTTGGATCCATATACCGAATATATACCCGAACAAGAAATGGGCGACTTTAAGCAAATGGTAACAGGTGAATATGGTGGTATCGGTGCTTATATTCGTCAGCGTAATGAGAAGGGAAATGTCATGATTGTTGAGCCGTTTGAAGGAATGCCGGCAGCAGAAGCCGGATTGAAAGCCGGTGATCAGATTTTGGCTATTGATACAACGAATGTCTCTTCGTTTACCAACGACAAGGTAAGTGAACTGTTGAAAGGTGTTCCAAACTCGAAGATGACGCTTACGATCCAGCGGCCGGGAGAAAAGAAACCCCGGAAGTTTGATATCATTCGTAAACAGGTTCAAATTAATCAGGTTACGTGGTATGGCGTGCGTGGCGACAGTGTCGGTTACATCTATTTGAAGAGCTTTACCGATAAATGTGCTCAGGAAGTGAAAGATGCTTTCCTGGATTTGCGGGATAATCACCATGTAAAAAGCTTGATTTTGGATTTGCGCAATAATGGCGGTGGTGTTTTGGAGTCGGCTGTTCAGATTGTCGGTATGTTTGTGCCGAAAGGAAGCGTTGTTCTTTCTACCAAATCCAAGCATGCACAGATGGATCGTACGTATCGTACGTCGAGTGATCCGATTGATACCGTCATGCCTTTGGCGGTATTGATTAACGGAAATTCTGCTTCGGCTGCCGAAATTGTTTCGGGTTCTTTGCAGGATATGGATCGTGCCGTGTTAATCGGACAGCGTTCATACGGAAAAGGCTTGGTACAATCTACGCGCGACTTGCCATATAATGGTAGTCTGAAGGTTACGATCAGTAAATATTATATTCCAAGTGGCCGTTGTATCCAGCAGTTAGACTATACACATCGTAAGGCCGATGGTTCGGTGGCTGCGATCCCGGATAGTTTGACCAAAGTATTTTATACGGCAAAAGGTCGTCCGGTTCGTGATGGCGGTGGTGTTCGTCCTGAGTTTGAAGTCAAAGAAGATAAAATGCCTACCATGATGTATTATTTGGCTGTTGATACGGTCTTCTGCGACTTTGTAACCAATTGGGCTCAGAAGCATCCGACGATTCCTCCAGTAGAAGAATTCTCAATCAGTGACGCAGACTTCGAAGCTTTCAAGGCTTATGCGAAGGAAAAAGGATTTACTTACGACCGCCAGAGTGAGAAAGTCTTGAAGAACCTGAAAGAGGTTGCCGAGTTTGAAGGATATCTGGAAGGCGATTCTACCTGGTTCAAAACATTGGAAGCTAAGTTGACTCCGAATCTGGAACGGGATTTCGATCGTTTCAAGAAGGAAGTAACCCGTATGCTCGAGTCGGAAATCGTCAAGCGTTATTATTATCAGAAAGGAGAGTTGCTGGCCAGTCTGAAAGATGACAAAGTCTTGGAGAAGGCTTTGGAAGTATTAGCCAACCGAACTCTCTATCAACAGACTTTGAGTACTCCGGAAGGAAAATAAGGGAACGCTGATCCGTTATTCTTTCCTTCGGATATCTATATAATGTATAAGGAAAGCCCCTTCGATGACCGTTATGGTGAATCGAAGGGGCTTTTGGGTATAGTTCCAGTTTCTGGGAAAATAAAGAATACCTACGTTTGCAACATGACAATATCTCCACAGTGGAGATCGGATACCAGACCTTAACATCTTAAAAAAGACGCCTGACCAAAGCTGAGGTTATGTGAAAGGTAAGATCTTTTTACCGGGAATCTATTTTAATTCCCGGTTTTTTATGCTTTTCTTTATAAATTCTCGATTTCCTCGTCAGATAGACCCGTACATAATTTGATTTGCTCAAAAGAAATACCGTTCTGCTTCATCAGACGGGCGGTTATTAATATACCTTCAGCTTTACCAATTGCTATTCCCTTCTCTAATCCTTTTTTTTCTGCCGACTTAACAGCATAGTCCATAACATTCTCATTATCCCGGTATATTTTCAGGGCAGCCTCGTATTCAGCCCGTTCCTTCTTGTTCATATTGGCGATACGTGCCAATTCTTCCAAGCGAGCGAACAAGGCTTTCTGACCTTTGAATGATAAATGTTCCAACTGTTCCATGTGCTTCAAATTATATAACCAGTAATCCAGTGGGGTTTCACATTCTGCTTCCGTTTTGTTGAACAACGGAAACTCGATGAAGATCTCTCGGAAATTACGCCCTTTCTGTTCACCCGTATCACGGTCGGCTATCACCAGATCGGTACGGACTTTATCCGTCTCGCCCGACTTGAAATTCAATAGGAAAATTCCATAAACTGGTACAAGTTTAAACTTCCACGATGCACCTTTCTTACCTTGCGAGGCGATCATACGGCAAATATAATACAATGCCCGCTCATAAAAATAATCCTGACGGGCATTTTGTAACTCAACGATAAAAGTTGTCCCGTCCCGGTCCTTACACAGTAAGTCAAAGATAACACCCCGACCATCAGTCGTCTCGCTCGGATCTTCCTTATCCATATAAGAAAGGTCTTCTACATGATGCTCTCCTTCCAACAAATCATTGATCAACTCAATTAACAGTTCCTTACTTGATTCTTGCCCGAACAAGATCTTGAAACCCCGATCCACAAACGGATTGATAAATACGCTCTTTTTCATAGAAAAGGTTGTTTAGAATGTTTTGTCCCAATAGCAGGATATGCAAATTTAGGAATAAATAAAAAATGAGCAAGTAAAAATAAAAATTCATTGTCACAAAACACCCGATTTCAAGTATCTCCAAAAGCCGGCGTGTTTGCATCAAAAGCCGGCGTAAATGGATAAATTCCCGGCGTGTTTTGAGCAAAACATAGGCATGAATTTTGGAAAAAATACCCATATCCGATTTTCTTTTATACCCTTCACACACGCCCCTATTTGTCTCATATTCTGTAACTTCCTGTGAAGGATGTGAAGGCACATCCTTTACGCCTGCTGGAGGCGCAGCACGCTACGCCTCTACTTGCCGATTGGTCTTTGAATCACAGAAACTGACAGATATACAGGAAGATGTAGCGTTTGTGAAAGATCGTTTTTATTGAATTTCTTTCTGTCTCTTGGATCTCCGATCATAAAAGCACTTGCCTCCTAAACAAAGCGGATGTGCAATACAATCAGTTCGGAATGGGTGCCGACACGATAAGCCGGTCCGGCACAACCAAAGCCGGATGAAACATAATGTTGCGTTCCTCCTTTGCTATAATAGCCATAAGGACATTCGTAAATAAGTTTCATCAATAACGGATAAGGCCATAATTGTCCGTTGTGTGTATGACCATGTAATCCCAAATCAATATGATTCATTCGCATTTCTGCGAAGCTCCAGGGCTGATGGTCTAAAACAATCAGTGGTTTGGTGGTATCCAATCCGGCCAGGAGTTGATGTAAAGGAAGACGCTGCTTATGGATAAAGTCGTCCCGTCCGATCAGGTAAAAGGATGAATCAGGCGAAGCTACCGAGTCTTTTAATAAGGTAGAGAACTTACGGATCCAGTGTTCTTTGGCAAAACGGTTGGCACGGTATTCATGGTTTCCGTAGATCGTATAGACACCCAACGGAGCAATCAGCTGTTGCATGTCTTCTTCAATATGGTCATTCTCGGCAAAACGGGATTCATAATCCAATATATCACCAACAAAAACGACCAGATCCGGTTGTTGTTCGTTGCTTAACCGAACTAGATTCTGTGCTTGCTGCTTGCCGATTACTTCTCCGAAGTGTGTGTCTGAAACCATGACTATCTTCAGACTGTCGCGGCTGCTGCTTCCTTTGGGTAGATCAATATAAAGATGTTTCACAATGGGATGTGTAACATGAAGATGGGCTTTATATAGCAAGATGCCTGTTCCTGCCAGGAAGAGAGCGAACAGAATCCGTTTGCTTTCCTCCCAATGCTTGGCAATAATGCCGGGTAACCATTCCCATTTCCGCTGGCTGATGCGGATAACTTCCAGACATAAAAGACCTAACGTAATATAGATACTTCCGATATACCAGGTATTACAGATATTCATAATGGGAATGAATACCGAATCCGGTAAATCTTTTCGGAAAAAGAATCCGAACAAGTACAGGCAGATTTCGAACAGGAATAACAGAAAATAAGTAACCTGCCACTTCTTCTGCCGTGGTAAAGCCTGATGGCCTCGCCAGTAAATATAAGGATTCAGTAATAGTTGTGCTACGATCGACTGGATAAATACTTTCATACGTAAAATCGTTTATTGGAAATTGATGTCAAAGATAACCATTTCACTGCGAGTTCCGATCCGGAAAGGTGGTCCCCAAAGAGAAAGTCCTGAAGAAACATAAATATGCGTATTTCCTTTTTGTTTATATCCGTGACTGACTTCAAACAAGTGGCCGGTAATCAGGTTCAATGGCCATACTTGTCCGTTGTGCGTATGCCCGCTGAATTGTAAATCAATATTTGCTTGCGCCGATTCATCCAACTGGTATGGCTGATGATCGAGCAAGAATAAAGGGCGGTTGGATGATAAGGTATCCGTCAGTTGGGCAATAGACTTTCTTCTCGGATTATGCCGGTCGTCCCGTCCAATCAATTGAATCCCGTTCGCCAGGGTTACAACCGAATCTTGCAACCATTGGATGGATGTTTGTTGTTGAATGAAGGTACGACTTTTCCCGATACCGCTGATGTATTCATGATTTCCCGGAATCATAAATACACCTAACGGCGCTTGTAACTGATTAAGCTCCTGTTCTAAGTGTTGTTCCCGTACGGGCTTTAAGTTACTGTCGATTAAATCTCCGGAAATAAGGATTAAATCCGGTTTTTCAGCCTGGATCATCCGTACATACCGCTGAAGCCGTTCTTTGGTTGTCCCGTATCCGATGTGAATATCGCTGATGGCTGCCACTCGTATTTGCTTTTTCCCGGTTATTTCCTTGTTAATATCTATGTTGATAACTTCCTTCTTGGGATGTGAATAATGAATATATCCACCGGTTAATAATAAGATAGTCAGACCAAGATAGGTTATGAACCGGTAGTTGAAACAAATGTTGAAAACTCGAAGTAAATCGGTGGATAAAAGCAGTAGCACCATGTATAAGGTAAAGATCAGCCAACCTGTTCCGATGTAATACAATATATGCAGGAAAGGATTGAAGTCGGGTAATTCCCGATGTCCGAAAATATAAAAGAAAGAGAAGGTTCCTGCCCAATAACCTACAGAGAAAATCCATTTCCAGATAAGCGGGAACGTATGTAATATTTCCCAGCTCCTGAGATAAATATAGCCGTTTCCAATCAAGTATAAAACGGCCAGAATGAGAAAGAATAGAGGCATAAAATTCCTGTTATGAATCCAACATGTTTTAATTCAAGACAAAAGTAATGAAAAGTGGCTTATGTCCGTTTGGCAGACAAGCTAAAAACAGGCTAATACATTTTTTAGTCTTCTTTAAAAAGGATCGGATAATATTGTGTCCTTTATTCTACTACTTTTGTGCAACTATTGACTAACTTATAATTCTAATCATAAAATGTGTAAAACGGTATGAAATGTAGTTTTTTTGCTTTGTTGTGTTTGTTGTTGATATCTTTACCATTAAAAGTACAAGCCCAGACATCGGGTGAATTTGTGATCAAAGGCCAAGTAATCGATTCTTTAAGTAATGAAACAGTTCCTTATGCGACAATAAGTATAGCCTCTTCTGCGGCTCCTCAGAAATCGCTGAAGCTGTTGGCTTGTGATATCGATGGAAAATTTGAGACTGACCTGAAGAGTGCTGGTAAGTATATTCTTTCTTTGCAATCGATAGGAAAGGTTCCTGCCCAAAAGAACTTTACGCTTTCGGCTAAAAAGAAAGTTCTGGATTTGGGAATTCTCTATATGCACGATGACAGTAAGCAATTGGGCGAAGTAACGGTAACAGCCCAAAAGAAACTGGTGAAAGTGGAACTGGATAAATTGACCTATAGTTTGGATGAAGATCCGGAAGCACAGACCAGTAATACATTGGATATGTTGCGTAAGGTCCCGATGATTACGGTAGATGGTAATGATGAAATCCAGTTGCAAGGATCAACCAACTTCAAGATTTATGTGAATGGAAAGCCTTCCAATATGATGAATAACAATCCAGCTGATGTATTGAAAAGTATGCCGGCCAATTCGGTGAAAGATATAGAGGTGATTACTGATCCGGGTGCGAAATATGATGCTGAAGGTGTTGGTGGTATCATTAATATCATTACTACACGAAATGTTTTGGAAGGCTATACGGCTTCTATCAATGCGGATGCCAGCGTTTTAGGACGTATGGGGGCCGGAGCGTATGTATCGGCTAAATTCGGTAAGTTCGGTCTTACAGGAAATTATAAATATAATCATGAGAATTCGCCTTGGAGTGAATCTTATTCCATTCGTGAGACTTATGCATCTGGAACGAATCCGGCTACTTTATTAAACCAGTATGGACGTAGCAAACGACAAGGACCTTTCCAGTTTGGTTATTTGGAAGGAAGTTATGAGATCGACTCGTTGAATTTGCTGAGTGTGGGTGTAAACTTGTTCCGCGGAGATGCGACCAACAAGACGGAATATGATGTGACGATGATGGATGGCAGTGATCTTTCCAATTTCGTGTATGGATTTGACCGAAACAGTAGTTCTACTTCCGTTTTCGGTTCAACAGATGTCAATGTCGATTACCAGCATTCTACGCATAAGAAGGATGAGTTACTGACGTTCTCTTATCGTTTTAGTCATACACCGAACAATAACGAAAGTTATACCGATCTGGAAAATATAGAAGGAAATTATCCGCAGGATGATTTGTATCCACGTTGGGATATCAACGATGCTGCCTCTGCTGAACATACAGCGCAGATCGATTATACAACTCCTTTGTGGAAAGATCATACCTTGGAAGTAGGAGCTAAATATATTTTCCGCCAGAGTGATAGTGAAACGTTGCGGCAGTATTATAACGATTCTACGAATGTTTGGGATCCGGAATATGATGCGAACAGTGATTTCCGTCATAACCAGCATATCTATTCTGCTTATTTGGGTTATACGTTGAAGGTCGATAAATTGGGTATCAAGGCAGGAGCCCGTGCCGAAGGAACTTCTTTGAATGCTCATTTTGCCTACGAGCCAGATATGGATTTTAGTACCAGTTATTTTAATGTAGTACCGAACTTGACCTTGTCTTATCAGATCGATATGGCGCAGCAAATCCGGGTGGGCTATAACATGCGTATACGTCGTCCGAGCATTTGGAACTTGAATCCATACGTGAATACAACCGACCCAGAAAATATCAGTTATGGTAATCCGAACTTGGACCCGGAAAAGAGTAATCGTTTGCACATGAATTATAGCTTCTTTAATTCCAAGTTCAATTTCAATGCCAATTTGAGTTATCGCTTTGAGAATAATGCCATCGAACAGATTGTCAAGATGAACAATGGAGTTTCAGAAACGACCTACGACAATATCGGTAAGAGTAAGCGGGTTGGCCTTTCTCTGTATGCCAGTTATACGCCGATACCTTTGTTGCGGATCATGTTTAACGGAGGTGCTGATTATTCTGACTTGTCCAGTTCGGAAATGGCCTTGGGAAATACTGGATTTAGCGGACGTATGTTCACCGGTGTTCAGTTTAATTTACCGAAAGATTTCCGGGTAGACTTGCGTGGTGGTTACTTCTCGCCGAGAATTTCTTTGCAGGGAAAACGTTCTCCGATGTACTTTACCGACTTTGCCATCAACAAGAGCTTCTTGAAAAAGAAACTGACGGTATCTCTGACATGCCGTAATCCGTTCTGGAAGACCATTAAGATGGAAAGTACAACCGAAGACCCGGCATTTGACATGACAACGGTCAACTATATGCGGGCACGCGATTTCCGCATCAGTGTGACTTATCGGTTCGGTACTTTGAAAGATGCTATCAAGAAAGTAAAACGTGGTATCAGCAATGACGATGTAGATAGTAATAATGGAGGTGGAAATGAAGGTATGATGTAATACCTTCATGGCAGATCATAAGAAAGCCCTCGGATTTACACTTCCTAAATCCGAGGGCTTTTTTGTATCTGATAGAAAACCTTATTCCGCTTTCTTTCGTGTAACCCGTTTTTTCGTTGCCGGTTTCTGATCTGCTTCGCTGACCAGCTTCATACAATCGGCCAAGGTCATTTCGGCAGGTGTATAACCCGTTTTCGGTATTCGGTAGTTTTTGCCTTTGTAGGCAATATAAGGACCATAACGTCCGTTCAGGATTTCCAGTTCAGGATCTTCTTCAAACTTCTTGATGAAGCGGTTCTCGTCTTTCTCGCGCTTTTGCTGGATCAATTCTATGGCTTCTTCCAATGTGATGGAGATTGGGCTCTTGTCTTTCGGAATGGAAACGAACTTCCCGTCATGACGGATGAACGGACCAAACCGGCCGATAGCTGCTACTACAACTTTTCCTTCGTATTCTCCAACCGTACGAGGCAACTCAAACAACTTCAAGGCCTCTTCCAAGGTGATCGTCTCAATAGACTGACCTTTTAGCAAGGTAGCGAACTGAGGCTTTTCATTATCTTTTTCGGCATTTGATTCTCCAATTTGAGCCACTGGTCCGAATCGGCCGATCTTAACGAATACTGGTTTTCCGCTTTTCGGGTCAATACCTAATTGGCGTTCTCCCACTTTATGCTCTGTGCGGATAGCGGCTGTCTGTTCGACTACCGGATGGAAAACCTGGTAGAAATTGTCGATGACTTTTGTCCAGTTTTCTTCTCCTTCCGCAATGGCATCGAACTCCTTTTCTACTTTGGCAGTAAAGTTGTAGTCCATGACCAATTGGAAATATTCCATCAGGAAGTCATTTACCACGATACCGATATCGGTAGGCATTAACTTGTTCCGGTCGGTTCCCACCATTTCCGTCTTGGTACTTTCCTGAATACCTTTTTTATTTAGAGTCAGGATAGAATAAGCACGTTCGGTTCCTTCTTTGTCTCCTTTAATGACATATTCCCGGTTCTGAATGGTCTGGATAGTTGGCGCATACGTAGAAGGACGGCCAATACCCAATTCTTCCAAACGGCGGACCAACGTAGCTTCTGTATAACGAGCCGGACGCTGGGTGAAACGCTCCGTAGCAGTAGCTTCTTTCAGTTGCAGGGCATCTTGCAGGTGGACAACGGGCAGCAAGGTGTTTCCTTGTTCCTTTTCCTGATCATCATCCGTACTTTCGTGATATACTTGTAAGAATCCGTCGAATACAACGACTTCTCCCGTAGCGACGAATTTCTCTTTCACTCCACTTATATCTACAGAGATGGTTGTCCGTTCCAGTTCGGCATCGGCCATCTGGCAAGCGATAGTCCGTTTGCGGATCAAATCATATAACTTACGTTCCTGAGCTGTACCGTCGATTTCTGCCTTGGCAATATAGGTCGGACGGATGGCTTCGTGAGCTTCCTGCGCTCCTTTGCTCTTCGTATGATATTGACGGAACTTGTAATATTTTTCTCCGTATGATTCCAAAATAGCTTCTTTGGCTGTGCCCAATGCTAGGTCACTCAAGTTGAATGAGTCCGTACGCATGTAAGTAATGAATCCCGATTCATACAACCGCTGAGCGATCATCATGGTTTGAGAAACCGAATATCCCAATTTACGGGCTGCTTCCTGTTGCAAGGTTGATGTTGTAAACGGAGGAGCCGGAGACTTACGTACCGGTTTCTTACTGATATCATCGATCGTAAATGTTGCCTGTTGGCAAGCCTTCAGGAAGGCTTGCGCTTCTTCCTTGGTCTTCAAACGGCGGTTTAACTCGGCTTTCAATATTGTCTTACCGTCGGGAAGGATGAAATTAGCTGTTACCCGATAAGCTGCTTCGGATACGAAGTCCTGAATTTCACGCTCACGTTCCACGATCAGCCGGACTGCTACCGATTGCACACGACCGGCAGATAAGGCGGGCTTGACTTTTCTCCACAAGATCGGAGAAAGCTGGAAGCCGACGATACGATCCAATACACGGCGCGCCTGTTGGGCGTTGACCAGATTCATATCGATGCTGCGTGGCGTTTCAATAGCATGTAAGATAGCTGTCTTGGTAATCTCGTGGAAAACGATACGGCGCGTGTTCTCAGGTTTTAATCCCAAAACTTCATATAAATGCCACGATATGGCTTCTCCTTCGCGGTCCTCATCGGATGCGAGCCATACCATTTCGGCGGCTTTCGATTCAGCCTTGAGTTCGGAAACCAGCTTCTTTTTATCGGCCGGAATTTCGTATTGCGGAGCGTAATTGTGCTCGATATCAATACTGAACTGTTTCGTTTTCAAGTCGCGGATGTGTCCGTAGCTCGACAATACCTTGTAGTCTTTACCCAAGAACTTTTCAATGGTTTTTGCCTTGGCCGGAGACTCCACTATTACCAGATTCTTTTGCATAATTGTTTTATTTCTGATTGGAATCGGCTGCAAATGTACAAGATAATCTTTAAATAAAACAAATTGCCTTCTTTTTTTATACATTTGTACGTAGTTATTTAAAAGCTGACACAAGTATGGAAGAAATAAAGAATCTGATTTATGCTGGCAAGGTAGATGACGCCATTCAACAATTGAACGCTTATATACAAGAGCACCCGGATAGTGATGAGGCCTATTATTTATTGGGAAATGCCTGGCGGAAAAAGGGGGACAACCGCCAAGCACTGAATAATTATCTGGAAGCCATTCACCGGAATCCGGACAGTCCGGCCAAGAATGCCTATGATATGCTGATGGATATTCTGGATTTCTATTATAAAGAAATGTATAACCAATGATGTAAAAGGGCATATTGGGAAATACGGAAAATAAAGTTACTTTTGCGAAGTAACGGATCGTAAATATCAAAGGAGGTTTATTTGGAATCAACAGAACTTGAAATGGAACGGATGGAAATCATTCGCCAGGTGGTGGAAGCCGATAGCCAGGGGATCTATCCATCCGTGAATTCCGTGTAATCTGTGCCTAAAAGGATCATCAAGTGTATTTTGAAGCCGTGCTGACAACGAATAAAGACAAATGCCCGTCTGGAAGAAAAAATATTGATTGTGAAATTTTTGTATAAAAAATGTTGGAGATGGAATTTTAATTCCTACTTTTGTAGCAGCATTAAAAAATAAGAGTTCTGGCGAGACTAAACTGTTCGCCGGATTTTATTTCTTCATTTATCATCTTACTCATAACTTATTCTCATAAAAACATAATTTGATCTAACTTCCCAATAGCCACTAGTTTGACGATATTATGATCTTTTCATTCGCCTTTATGAAGGCAACAAAAGCGTGGTATTTTTATATATGACTCATTTTATACCGAATAAAAAGAAAAACTGTCTAATATCTCTCCTTGCATTAAAAAATAGAAACTTAGTTTCGCCAGTACTCTGGCAATTTTTCCTAACAACATAAAATCAATTAGCACGCTAATTGGCCCTTTGCAGGGGTGTGAAACCCGGATTAGCACGCTAATTCATCCTTTGCAGGGGTGCGAAGCTCGGATTAACCCACTAATTGACTCTTTGCAGGGGTGCAAAGCCCGGATTAGCCCGCTAATTCACCTTTTGCAGGGGTGTAAACCCCGGATTAGCCCGCTAATCCGTACAAAAGTTAAATATATTAACACTTAAAGTTTCTATAATATGCGAAAGGAATATATCAAAGTGGAAAGCATAAATCTGGCGAAGCTTTCGCACGCCGAGTTTATCAACTTCATGGAGCGTTTCTTGGCTTTGCTTCCGTTGGAAGCCGAAGAGGCGGCCGAGGAAGGCGATCCGATGGGGGCACCTAAAGTGGGTATCACGGCTGAACAGGTAACGGAAGCCAAAACATACCTGTCGGAGATGAACGACCTCAACCGGGAAACACGGGTCAAGGCAGAAACGAAATCGAAAGCGGAAATCGACCGCCAGCGCGACGCACTTTGGACGGCCATTGTCCAACGGATCCTGACCTCGCGCAACGTGCCGATACCAACCGAAAGCGCGGCAGCCGAGAAACTCTACATCGTGGTGAAACCTTATACGGGAATGAACCGCCTACCCAACAACCAGCAGACAGAAACGGTGAAAGGCTTGCTTACCGACTTGAACAAGCCGGAGATTCAGGAAGCAATCACGACCTTGGGGCTGGAGAACTACATCGACGAACTTTCGACCTGCAATCAGCAGTATGAGACACTGGTGAAAGGAGCGGATGTGGCACGGGCTGCTGCCAACCTGGGTAACAAGAGTGATGCTTTGCGCCGGCAACTGACGGATCTTTACCGCGAGATGGCAGACTTTGCTTTTGCTACCAACCTTTTGCATGAGACGGAAGAATCCCTCTATTTCATGGCTGGCTTGAATGGTCTGATCCGTGATGTCGAGACGGCTTATAACCTGCGCGACAAGGCCAAACATACCTCGACTACCAAGCCGGAAAAACCGGAAGAAGGTGATACGGGAGACAGTGGTTTGGAATTGGTTCCGGTGGAATAACTCCAGAATTCTACCTCCGGGTTTTAACCCGGAGAGGAAAAAAGAACAAGCGATCTTTGAAAGAATGGGTTGGAATGAAACGGATAAAGCCGTATCTTTGTGGCACTATAAACCAACTAAAAGAGAAACTATGAAAGCAAAGTATCCATTTAAAGAGACTCCGATCCTGTATGGCGAAGACGCCATCCGATTTGAAAAGGAAATGGAGCGGGTTGACAACATGAGCCAAGAAGAGCGTCGGAAGAATTGGGAAGAAGTATGCCGAATACACGAAGAGTTTATCAGAAAGTATAACTGTCATTTATAACACTGCATATGGAAATAATCCCATTAACCTCCGACTATGAAATGAAGCCATTCGATTGCGGAGATGCCGAATTGAATGGCTTTTTGCTACATGATGCAAAAGCCTTTGACGAAAAGCGATTGGCAAAAACATTCCTTTTTTGTGAAGAAGATGTGATTGTCGGTTACTTCAGTCTGCTTAACGACAAGATTGCCAAACAAGACGTATCGAAAGCCGTTTGGCGGAAGATCAAAAAACTATTTCCTCATTCAAAACATTTTGGTAGTTATCCGGCTGTGAAAATTGGTCGGTTTGCAATATCGGAACGATTATGTGGGAAAGGTTTGGGTCGTATTTTGCTGAACGAATTGAAATACCGGTTAAGACAAGAATGTGGATATTCTACTTTCCGTTTCTTGACGGTAGATGCTTATCAGGGAGCTGTTCCGTTTTACGAACGTAATGGCTTTAAACGATTGACATTAACCGAAGAAGGAGACACAACGTGCGGCATGTATTTCGATATGAAAACGTTGGACGTATAAAAACACTCTCCCTCGTATAGAGGTGTGGTGCGCCGCGCCTCTATAATCGGAACAAACCGATCATCTCCATCCACTCTAAATCAACGATCCCTTGTTCTCATCTTTAAATCTGAATTATAAACAATTTAAAAAGAGAACAAATATGATGAAAAGATTTTTACAGCGGAAAAACACATGGATGTACCACGTTTGGCTACGTTCGTTTATGGTATGTTTATGCCTCGCTTTGGCGGGCGTGAGTGCTTGGGGGCAGGATATTGAAGAGGATTTTATAGTTGATGGTCCTCAGGATTCTTATACATATACGAGTGGAATATTAACAATTACTGGTTCTGAGGTAACTGTAAAAAATAGAATTCTTGATGTTGCTACTAGTGATAGAATTGTCATTAAAGGAGGAGAAGAAGCTTCTCCGATTGTGGTTACTTTGGCGGGGGTGAATATAAAGATACCTGAGATGGTAAATATGTCTACTATTGAAATAGAAGAAGGTAGTAATGTAAAGCTTACTATAGAAAATAAAAACAATTTAGAAACTCCTTATTTAGGCATATCAGGTGATTATTCTCCTGCTTTATGCGTTAAGGCTAATGTTACCTTGGAAATAATAGGCAAAGATGAAGCTGCAGAATTGAATGCAATTTCTGATAATATTGCTATTGGAGGAAAAGATAATGATAATTCTGTTATTACGATATCTGGTGGTAAAATATGTGCAAAAGCAAGAGGAACATCTGATAATATTGCCGCAATTGGAGGCTTTGGTTACGAAAATGTTATTAATATAAAAGGAGGAACTATTGATGCCTCAGCAACAACAAAAGGCCCTCAAGGCTGGTGTATAGGTGGTGCTAATGGATCTATTAACATATTTGGTGGAGTAATTACGACTTCAGATTCAGGTTCTTCAGGGATAGGTGGTAATAATAGTGAAGTAACAATTACTGGTGGTTCTATTGATATTAATACACGTACAGGTGGTGGAATAGGAATTGGAAGTTATGATAAATCTTCTATAATAAAGATTAGTGGGGGATTTATAACTGTTGATAACTCTCTAACTCCTACGGGGGCACATGGCACGAGCATTCAAGGCAAATCATTAACTACAGGTCCAAATGGAAATGTTATTATTATTGCAAAATCAAGCAATATAAAAAATGAGGATGTCATTTTAGAATCAGAAGATAAAGATAAATGGAATATGATATTATTAGAATATCCTAAAAGTAATTCTAATAAAGAAATTGATGTAGAAGGCTATGTTTATGGTAATGTATCCTTAGAACAGGATTTCACAATAGAGGAAGACTATTCATTAATTATAGATCCTAAATCCGAACTTACATTAAATAGTTATACTGTAATAAATAATGGAAGAATCTATTTTGCTTATGAAAAACAAGGTTTAAAAAATTCTATCTCTACTGGAAATGGAAACAAATGTTTCCAAATATTTTATGACTTAGATGGCATACCCGAAGAATTAAAAGATGGTATTTTAACAAATCAATACATAGAATCTGATGGAAAAATAGAAAAAAAAGAGATGTATTCTACAGAAGATCCATTTCTATTTGCTAAAGAGGGGGATCAGGTCACATTGAAGTGGAAAGAAGATGGAGATTTATCAATGACTGTTCAAGATGGAAAATCTACTATAAATGTACCTGAACATAATGGATGGTTACTAACGGATTTCAAAGTAAAGACAACTAAAAATGGAGATGATATTCCTGTAAATAATTTGACATTTACTATGCCAGATGAAGCTGTTACTATTTACGATATTGAATTAGAAAAGAAAAGTTACAATATCATTATTGGAAATATTTCAGAAGGTTTAGAGGTGCATTTTGAAGATAAAGATGGAAATGTGATTACAGAATCTTTACCAGGAGAAGAAGTTTTTGTTATAGTTTCTGCGCCTGGATATGTTAGTTTTGATGTTTCGAGAGTAGAATATGGTAGTAGTGACCGCGCTTGGTATTTTTTATCGAAACAAACAATATCTGAAGACGGGGGTAAATATAAATTTACAATGCCTAAATATGAAGTGAAGGTCGGTGTTCAAGGAAATGTTTTTGGTAATAAGATAAGTTATGAGCTTCTTGTCGACAAACCTGAAAATGGAGAAATAATAGTTGGTTATGGCGATGGTGTTGATAAAGGTAATTTGTATTATAAAGATTTGATAAAGGTATCCACAAAACCAGATGAAGGATATAAATTAACATCTTTAGTATATTCTTATCAAGAAAATGGCGAAACAAAAACTGTGCCTGTCGAAAATGGTTCTTTCACCATGCCGGCTGCCGATGTAACAATATCAGCGACCTTTGACCCCATTCAATATCAAGTAACGATAGCTGGTGATATTCAGCATGGGAACGTAGTTGCTATCCCGCAGACAGCAGCTGCTGGTAGTGTGATTAATTTAACAGTAACATCGGAAACAGGATATCAAATAAAAGAACTTTACTATAAGGAAGAGGGTTCAGAGAATACTGTCACTATTAGTAATAATTCTTTTGAAATGCCTGCGGCAAATGTAACTGTATATGCTACTTTCGAGGCAATCAAATACCGAGTATCTATTTCTGGTTCCATTGAAAATGGAACAGTTACGGCCTCTCCAACGGAAGCCACAGTTGGTGAAACAATCACTCTTACTGTTACACCGAATAATGGCTATCAATTGGATAAACTATATTACATAGCAACAGGAACAACAACAACAGAAGTTCCTATTACAGGAATGACCTTCACCATGCCTGCGGCAAACGTGACAGTCTATGCCACTTTCAAAGAGAAAGAAGACCCGACCGATCCAGAAGAACCCGTAGATCCACCGGTAGATCCAATCAACTACTATAACATCTATAATGAAACGACCTACGACTTTATCGACGTGTCATTCAGTCGGAATGTAGTTCGGGAAGGCGGTTCAATCAATGTCTATCTGGAAATACCCGAAGGATTGGATCCGACAGCTGTTACTTTGATGTACAAACGAGGTATGTATAACAATTGGGAAACATTGGACGAAGGCGTTCAGCCGGGCGAATATCCGATTAATAATATCTGGTCGGACATCTATGTTAAGGCCGTGGTAGATGAATCATATATCGATCCGAATCCGGACGAAAACCATATTTACATCGACCTGTCGGAAACCAACGATAGCATCTGGTTATATACTGAACGCAAGTTGGTAGAAGAAGGCAAGACCGCCGTTATCCAGGCAGAAGTAGCCAAGAGCTGCCAGAACAAGGAAATCCGCTACATGTACAAACGGACCGTATTGGGCGAATGGAAAGAAATGCCGAAAGATTACAGTATTAATCAGTATGTGGTAAGAGATATCACAACCGATATCTATGTAAAGGCTTACTTCGTATTCGATAAGCAAGATCCGACTACGGCCAAGAATCCGCATCATGTCTATGCCGATATCACCGCTACTTGCGAAGGCTTGTATTTGGATGCAACTCGTCATAAAGTAGCCGACGAAGGAGATACAAAAGTATTCCTGTATGTGAAGAAAGGCTTTGAAACGAAAGATGCCCGTTATCAGTTTAAACGCGGTCTCAAAGGCGAATGGGAAGACTTGGTTCCGGGTATTGAACAGAATACCTTCCAAGTAACCGATATTGAAGGTGACATTTACCTGAAAGGAATGGATGCCGTTTATACCGGAACGGAAGACATCGACGGTATGGTTCGGGTATATACGAAAGACGGCAGTCTGTTTGTTTACACCGCCCAGCCGGAAGAAATCTCTGTTGTTTCGATGACGGGTGTAACCGTTAAGCGTACACGGCAAACTGGCTTACAGTCTTATCCGTTGAACCAAGGCATCTATGTAGTATGCGTAGGTGAACAGGTATTCAAAGTACGCGTTAAATAACAAGAACGTTTTATTATAATTAATATTTCTTTTTTATACAATCAGCTATGCCTCCGTTGCGAAACGCGGGTATAGCGGCAAGAAAACTTTATGTTTTACTTGTTTCCGTTTTTTTTAGTATATGAAAAATGTTTTTCCTCCGTTGCGAAACGCGGGAACATGAATTAATGGAGAGGAGAGAGACTTCGGTCTTTCTCCTCTTTTTATGTAGGAGAAATTCTGTTTCCTTTTTGGCGTTTCCGCACAATAAACAAGGAAGTCATTGTTTTTGTTCATTTCCCTTTCTTAGCTCCTTTCGCTTTTGCCGATAAATATGTACATTTGTGACATTAAAAAAGGAAGGATATGCGTTACTACTCGATTATAATCCCGGTCTATAATCGTCCGGACGAAGTGGATGATTTGTTGTATAGTCTGACTTTGCAGACCTATACGAATTTTGAGGTCCTTATTATTGAGGATGGCTCGACGGTACCTTGTGAGACTGTAGTACAGCGTTATGAGAAGAAACTGAAGATCCGTTATTTTGTGATACCGAATGGCGGACCCAGCGGGGCACGTAATTATGGAGCGCGTATCAGTGAAGGCGAATATCTGTTGATTTTGGATTCGGACTGTATCTTGCCGGAAACCTACCTGGAGGCAGTAGAGCGTTCGTTGAATGAAACTGATGCAGATGCTTTCGGTGGACCGGATTGTGCGCATCCATCGTTTAATGCGATCCAGAAGGCTATCAGTTATGCCATGACTTCCTTCTTCACGACCGGAGGCATTCGGGGAGGCAAGAAGAAGCTGGATCAGTTCTATCCCCGGAGTTTTAATATGGGTATTCGGCGGGATGTCTTTATGAAGCTGGATGGATTTGATACGTCCATGCGTTATGGAGAGGATATTGATTTTAGTACACGTATCATTCAGGGAGGATATACCACCCGGTTATTCCCCGAAGCATACGTTTATCATAAGCGGCGTACGCGTTTGATCCAGTTCTTCCGTCAGGTAGAACATTCGGGAGAAGCTCGTATTGCTTTAACGCAGAAATACCCTTCAACCTTAAAGATCGTTCATTGTCTGCCAGCCGTATTTGTTATAGGTGTGATAGGCCTGTGTCTTTTGGGTATTTTATGCCCTTGGCTGTACCTGTTACTCCTACTTTATGTTCTGTTGCTGTTTATAGATGCGACTTATCAATACAAAGGGAATATTTGGATTGGTATGCTATCTGTTGCAGCTGCCTTTACTCAATTGTTTGGTTATGGTACCGGCTTTATCCGGGCTTGGTGGAAATGGAAGTTGAAGAAATAAGCCTGTAAAGCAGAAAGCCGGAATCAACTAAAAAACATACAGACTCAAAAACTTACAAACTTAAGAAGTAAAAAATGACGAAAGATATTACAACCGATAAAGTAACAGATGATCTGCGCTATTTGCAATTATTGTCGCGTAGTTTTCCGACAATTGCAGATGCCAGTACAGAGATTATCAATTTGGAAGCCATCTTGAACTTGCCGAAGGGTACTGAGCATTTCTTGTCGGATGTTCATGGTGAGTATCAGGCCTTCAATCATGTGTTGAAGAATGCTTCCGGCTCCATCAAAAGGAAAGTGGATGAGATCTTCAACAATACCATGCGGGAAGGAGAGAAGAAAGAGCTCTGTACGTTGATTTATTATCCGGAAGAAAAGCTGGTACGGGTAAAGTCCGCTGAAAAAGATCTGGACGATTGGTATATGATTACTTTAAACCAGCTGGTGAAGGTATGCCGTAATGTCTCTTCTAAATATACCCGTTCAAAAGTACGGAAGGCTTTACCTCGTGAGTTTTCCTATATCATACAGGAGTTATTGCATGAATCGTTGCTGGAACCGAATAAGTCGGCTTATGTAGATCAGATTATTCATACGATTATATCGACCGGTCGGGCTGACGACTTTATCATTGCTATGTGTAACCTGATTCAGCGACTGACGATTGACTCGTTACATATCATTGGGGATATTTATGACCGTGGTCCGGGTGCCCATATCATCATGGATACTCTTTGTGATTATCATAATTGTGACATCCAGTGGGGAAACCACGATATGCTTTGGATGGGGGCTGCTGCCGGAAATCTGGGGAGCATGACGAACGTAGTACGAATGTGTTTGCGATATGGTAATTTAGCTACTCTGGAAGACGGTTATGGAATTAATCTGTTGCCTTTGGCTACATTTGCCATGGAAACTTACGCCGATGATCCCTGTGAGCTGTTTGTTCCCAAAATAACAGCGGGAGATACGATGTATGATGCAAAGACAGTTCGCTTGATAGCCCAGATGAATAAAGCCATCTCTGTTATTCAATATAAGGTTGAAGGAGAAATCATTCGCCGTCGTCCGGAATTTGGTATGGATGACCGGATGCTGCTTCATCGGATTAACCTGGAGAAAGGAACGATTCATTTGAATGGGAAGGATTATGAATTGAAAGATAAATATTGGCCGACTTTAGATCCTAAAGATCCGTATCGTCTGTCGATAGAAGAAGAAGATATGTTACGTCGTATCCAGCGTTCTTTTGAAGGGAGCGAGAAACTACGTAAGCATATGCTTTGTCTGTTCCGTCATGGCAGTATGTATAAGGTTTGTAATTCCAACCTGCTGTTTCATGCTTCTGTTCCGATGAATAGTGATGGAACCTTGAAAGAAGTAAAAGTGGACGGTGAATATTTCAAGGGAAAAGCCTTGTTGGATAAAGTTGATCAGTTGGTACGGACTGCTTATTTTGATCCAGAGGATTCACCTCAGAAACAGTTTGCCATGGATTATATCTGGTATTTGTGGTGTGGTAAGGATTCTCCTTTGTTTGATAAAAGCCGGATGGCTACATTCGAACGTTGTTTCTTGTCAGAAAAGGAACTTCAAAAGGAAGAAAAAGGAGCTTATTATACCTTGCGCGAAGAGGAATCGGTGTGCGATATGTTGTTGGATGAATTTGGAGTAACCGGTGAACACCGGCACATCGTCAACGGTCATGTACCGGTTCGTTCCATTAAGGGTGAGAATCCGATTAAGGCCAATGGAAAACTGTTGGTTATTGACGGTGGATTCTCGAAAGCTTATCATTCGGAGACGGGAATTGCCGGTTATACGTTGGTTTATCATTCACGTGGATTTCAACTGGTACAGCATGAACCTTTTCAGTCAACGACAAAAGCTATTGAAGAAGGCTTGGATATTCGCTCAACAACGATCGTTGTCGAGCTGAGTGCACACCGTCAGATGGTAAAAGATACCGATAAAGGGGCTGAACTGAAGCAACAGATTCACGATTTGGAGAATCTTTTGTATGCTTATCGGAACGGTTTGCTTCAGGAACGTGAACGAGAACTCCGTTATTATTACAGATATTAGTCGGTTCTGAGTATGAAGAATCGTATTGCCTTATTACCATTATTGTCGGTCTGTCTGGTTTTGCTGTTTGGCTTGAGCCTGGTTTATGGAGCCGTCTCTATTCCTTTACGGGAAGTTATCGATATTTTATGCGGCAAGGGCTCTTCTTCGCCGGCGTGGGAACATATTGTATGGCAGGCCAGGTTACCTCAAGCGGTGACAGCTCTTTTTGCAGGAGCCTCCTTGGCCGTAAGTGGATTGCTGTTACAGACGTTGTTTAGGAATCCGTTGGCTGGTCCTTCCATCTTGGGTATCAGTGATGGTGCTAATTTGGGGGTAGCGGCTGTATTATTATATTGGGGAGGAAGTATCAGTCAGGTATCCGACTTCCCCATTACCGGATATGTAGCCGTGATCTTGGCTGCTTTATTGGGAGCATTTGCTATTTTAGGTATCATTATCTATTTTTCCTCGAAGGTGAAAAACAATGTCATGCTGCTGATTATCGGAATAATGATCGGTTATATGGCCTCTTCTCTGATTTCAATCTTGAATTATTATGCGGCAGCCGATCGTGTACATGCTTTTGTGATGTGGGGGTTAGGTAACTTCTCGGCTGTTTCTATGGAACAATTACCTTTTTTCTCGATAGTTTCGGTAACTGGACTTTTATTATCGGTACTGCTTATCAAACCATTGAATGCTTTGCTGCTGGGAGAAATGTATGCAGCCAATTTGGGAGTAAAAGTAAAGCAGGCACGTATGCAAATCTTATTCTGTACCGGATTACTGACAGCCATTGTGACTGCTTTTTGTGGTCCGATCTCTTTTATCGGATTGGCTGTACCTCATATAGCACGTCTGCTGTTAGGCACATCCAATCATAAGTTATTAGTTCCGGCAACGATATTGGCTGGTTCGTGTGTTGCTTTGTTATGTAATTTGCTGATGGTTGTTCCGGGCAGCAATACAATATTACCGTTGAATGCTGTTACACCGATGTTGGGTGCGCCGGTCATCATTTATGTAATTATCAATCGTAAAAACATTCAGTATTTTAATTGAGGATGAAACAGGATCCGGTTATTACGACAAATACTTTGACGATAGGCTATCTGTTGAAAGGTGGGCGGAGGAAAGTCGTACACGAAGGCTTGGACTTGCAGTTACGAGCAGGAGAGGTAACTTGTCTTTTGGGATTGAATGGGGCCGGTAAGTCAACATTACTTCGTACATTATGTGGTTTTCAGCCCCCGTTGCAAGGAAAAATTTATTTGTCTGGGAAGGCTTTGGATAGCTACTCCAGGGCTTCGTTTGCCATGACACTGGGTGTTGTATTGACCGAGAAAACGAATGCCGGAGGATTGACTGTTTATGAACTGGTTTCTCTGGGTAGGCATCCTTATACAGGCTTTTGGGGTAGATTACGGGATACGGATAGACAAATCATAGAAGATTCGATGGAGGCTGTAGGTATTGCGCATAAAGCCTCTCAATTCGTTTCGGAACTGAGCGATGGAGAACGCCAGAAGGCTATGATAGCTAAAGTATTGGCTCAGCAGTGTCCGGTTATTTTACTGGATGAACCGACCGCTTTTCTGGATGTGACCAGCCGGATTGAAACGATGGCTCTTCTGCATCGTCTGGCAGTAGAGCAGCAAAAGGCTATTTTGTTGTCTACCCACGATTTGGATTTGGCAATCCAGATGGCAGACTGTTTGTGGCTGTTGGCGAAAGACAAACCGATGGTTGCAGGTTCTCCTGAAGACCTGATTCTGCAAGGTGCATTTACTTCTTTCTTTGATCGGGGCATGATTCATTTTGATTCCCTGACGGGTAAATTGAATTTGGTACAAAAGAATCAGCCTGTATTGGTGAGAGGTGAATCGAATTTAGTCTATTGGTTGGGCAATGCCTTGAAACGTAATGGCTTTGATCCGATGGAAAATGGTCATGCGGATATCGAGATTACAGCTCAAACTTCTTCTTGTATGCTTTTGCATCAAGTGGGCCGGGAACCTCATACTTTTACTTCTGTTGCTTCATTGATGGAATATTTGAAAGATATGTCTTCCTTTATCCATAATTAACAGAATAACATGCAACTTTTGAGGGGTAAAAACTGTCTATATAGTATATAATAAATATTTAAACAGGAAGAAAAGTATGAAAAGATTAGTAATGATGTTGGTTGCATTTCTGTTGGTAGGAACAGGAGCCATGTTTGCTCAAGAAGATACGAGAGCTGCCAGAAAAGCGGCTAAGGAAGCTGAAAAAGCTGCTCAAGAAGCAGCCGAAATGCAGGCGTTTGAAACGGCTAAGAAAGCTATATTCGATAAAGATTTCGTTTTGGAAGCCGACCGGGTTGAATTCAAGCGAGGTAATTTTAAGTATGTAACACCGAGTACGAATTTTGTCTCTTTAATAGATGGAAAGGCAACGGTACAGTTGTCGTTCGACGGAGCTTTTTCCGGACCGAACGGAATAGGCGGAATTACAGTGGAAGGAACTCCTTCGAATGTAGAGGTTGAAATCGATAAGAAAGGAAATGTAAACTTTAAGATGATGGTACAGGGAATAGGTATTTCCGCTTCTATTACCATACGGATGATAGAAGGATCGTCCAAATGTACGGCGACTGTTTCACCAAACTTCAATAGCAACCGGATTTCTTTTACCGGAACGGTTTGTCCAAGTGCGGAATCATCTGTCTTTAAAGGACGAACTTTGTAATATCGGTAAAGAGTTTATAAGTACAGGATTCGGAAACTAACGAATTCTAAAAAAGAAAGTCACGAGAATTAAAATCGATTCTCGTGACTTTTTTTGTAAACTTTCGTAGCTTTGTTGTCCAAACAAATGATTTTACGTTATGCAGTTATCTTTAGAACAAAAAGACATTCATAAATTCCTGATGATAGGCGATAAAGTACTGATTAAACCGAAGAATCCACAAAGCCTGACAAAGACTGGACTTTATTTGCCGCCTTCGGTACAGGAGAAGGAGAAAATACAGGTCGGTTATATTATAAAGGTAGGACCGGGATATCCGCTTCCGGCACAGAATGAAGAACGGGAAGTTTGGGAAAAGAAAGAAGAAGAAGTCCGTTACTTGCCGTTGCAGGCCCAGGAAGGTGACTTGGCTGTTTATTTGCAGAATGCCGCTTACGAGATCAATTTTAATGAAGAAAAGTATCTGATAGTACCTCATTCTGCTATTCTAATGTTGGTTCGGGATGAAGGATTGTTTGAATAATTAGATTTTTTCTTGACAAAAGTCGTTTTATCTAATTTAATAGCGTATATTTGCTTTCTGTTAATCAATACAAACTTTCGATAAAATGCGATTATATGAATAAGATAGTTGGTAAAGAGTTTTTCTCGGAAAAAGTCGTGAAGCTTGAAGTCGAAGCTCCGCTGATTGCCCGTTCTCGGAAAGCCGGGCATTTTGTGATTGTGCGCGTAGGTGAAAAAGGTGAACGTATGCCTTTAACCATTGCAGAAGCTGATGTGAAGAAGGGTACAATTACACTGGTTGTTCAAGAAGTTGGTCTCTCTTCTACCAAACTGTGTCAGTTGGAAGTAGGTGACTACATAACGGATGTGGTAGGTCCGCTGGGACAGGCAACGCATATCGAAAAGTTTGGTACAGTGGTTTGCGCCGGTGGAGGTGTGGGGGTTGCTCCGATGTTACCGATTGTGCAGGCACTGAAGGCTGCAGGAAACCGAGTGATTACGGTTTTGGCCGGTCGGACAAAAGAGCTGATTATTTTGGAAAAGGAAATGCGAGCCAGTTCGGATGAGGTGATTATCATGACGGACGACGGTTCGTATGGACAGAAAGGTCTGGTAACAGAGGGAGTAGAAGCTGTCATTTTGCGGGAGAAAGTGGACAAGTGCTTTGCCATTGGTCCGGCTATCATGATGAAGTTTGTCTGCCTGCTGACCAAGAAATATGATATCCCGACAGATGTTTCTTTGAATACGATCATGGTGGATGGTACAGGAATGTGTGGTGCATGCCGTATTACAGTGGGTGGAAAGACGAAGTTTGTTTGTGTAGATGGACCGGAGTTTGACGGTCATCAGGTGGACTTCGACGAGATGCTCAAACGTATGGGGGCTTTCAAGGAGATTGAACGGGAAGAAATCCATAAGCTGGATCATCTGGAAGAGGCACATGCGGCAGCGTTGAACGACCGTACAGCTCCGTGGCGGGAAGAATTGCGGAAAGCGATGAAGCCTAAGGAACGTACAGCGATTCCGCGTGTCAAGATGAATGAACTGGATCCGGAATATCGTTCACATACGCGTCTGGAAGAAGTAAACCAGGGATTAACGGCTGAACAGGCTCGTACAGAGGCAAGCCGTTGTCTGGACTGTGCGAATCCGACATGTATGACGGGTTGTCCGGTAGGTATTAATATTCCATCTTTTATCAAGAATATTGAACGTGGAGAATTTTTGGAAGCTGCTAAAGTTCTGAAGGAAACGAGTGCGCTGCCGGCTGTTTGTGGTCGCGTTTGTCCACAGGAAAAGCAATGTGAATCGAAGTGTATCCATTTGAAGATGGGACACGAAGCGGTTGCTATTGGTTATTTGGAACGCTTTGCTGCCGACTATGAACGGGAAAGTGGACAGATTTCCTTACCCGAAGTAGCTCAGCCTAATGGTATTAAGGTTGCGGTTATCGGTTCGGGGCCTGCCGGTCTTTCTTTTGCAGGTGATATGGCGAAGTTGGGATATGAAGTAACTGTGTTTGAAGCTTTGCATGAGATTGGTGGAGTGCTGAAGTATGGTATCCCGGAATTCCGTTTACCCAATAAGATCGTAGATGTGGAGATAGAGAATCTTTCCAAGTTGGGTGTAACCTTTGTAAAAGATTGTATTGTTGGAAAGACAATCAGTGTGGACGATCTGAAAGCTGATGGTTTCCAAGGAATCTTTGTTGCTTCGGGTGCTGGTCTGCCTAACTTTATGAATATTCCGGGCGAGAACTCTATCAATATTATGTCATCTAATGAATATCTGACTCGTGTAAACTTGATGGATGCGGCGAATCCGGAATCAGATACACCGGTTGCGTTTGGCAAACGTGTAGCTGTGATTGGCGGAGGTAATACGGCGATGGATTCTGTCCGTACTGCGAAACGTCTGGGAGCAGAGAAGGCAATGATTATTTATCGTCGTTCAGAGCAGGAAATGCCGGCGCGTCTGGAAGAAGTAAAACATGCAAAGGAAGAAGGAGTCGAGTTCCTGACTTTACATAATCCGATTGAATACAAGGCTGACGAGAAAGGTCGTGTTAAACAAGTCGTACTGCAGAAGATGGAACTGGGCGAACCGGATGCTTCTGGTCGCCGGAGTCCGGTACCGATTCCGGGTGCTATCGAAACATTGGATATTGACTTGGCAATTGTCAGTGTAGGTGTTTCGCCGAATCCGATAGTTCCACATTCTATTCCGGGTTTGGAATTAGGACGAAAAGGTACGATTGCTGTTAATGAGAATATGGAATCTTCCATTCCGATGATTTATGCCGGAGGAGATATTGTCCGTGGAGGTGCTACGGTTATCTTGGCAATGGGCGATGGTCGTCGTGCGGCAGCAGCCATGCATCAACAGTTGGCGAAGAATAAATAATATATTGGGTTGATTTTATACCTGAAATAGAGGAAGTCCGGTTGTAGTCTTTATGGCAAGGCAACCGGACTTCCTTTATTTTATCTCTTCAGAATGATTTTATGATACTGCTGGATGTCAAATGTCTATTATGATAGATCTTTCTTGGACCGGAATTGTGTAGGTGTCATGCCTAAATGTTTTTTTGTATATTTCGTGAAAAATGACAGGTTCGGGAAATCCAGATCCAGCGCAATTTCCTTAATACTTTTGCTTGAATACTTGAGTTCATATTTGATACATTCAACGGCATGTTCGTTGATAATTGATAAGGCATTTTTCCCTCGAATCTGTTTGACTATGCGAGACAAGTATTTGGGGGAATAACAGAGCTTATCGGCATAATATGAAACAGACCGGTGTTTTCCATTATCAGACATGAGTTCTTCCATGAACCGCTTGAAGACATAATCAGCCTGTAAAGGTTTTTGAGAAGTGTCTATTGGATTATCCGGTAAATTGATCTTTGCGTTGATGATTCCCATCATTTCACAAAAGAATGCTCCAAACAAAAGTTGTAAGACTTCTTTCTTTTCTTCAAACATGGTACTTTTGATCCGCGAATTGATCAAGAACCGATATTGATCGAATGATTCGACTTCATCCGGACTGAGATGTCTGACCGGATTCTTATGAATATAGTGCATGACCTTCCAGTGGTCTTTATCGAATTGTAAAGTACGTTCCAGAAAAGGTGCAGACAGACAGGCAAATTCGGTTGCATGGTTTGGACTGGCCAAAACCTTACTGATGATCAGATTCGGCGGACTGAGTAACAAATCGTTTTTCTCCAGAGAATAACTTTGGTTATTTAGTTCGATCTGGATATGACCTTCCGTGCAGAATAACATGAGGAACAAATCAAGTTTAACCTTCTCTTGCCCTAAAAGAAGGTGATCAAGACTATTGCTTACAACCAAATAATCGTCGGCATAACTGTCATGATTGTAACTTTTGAGTTGTTCAATATTCACTTTGATGATTTCTTCTTGTTCCATATTCCTATTTTTTGTCGCCAAAGATGGGAAATAAAGATACTAGTTCTACATTCAATTTGCTATCAAAAATGTCCTATTTTCCACTTTGCGGCAAACCTCAAAAGGCAAAAAGGGAAATGGATCATTCCTGTGCGAAAAAAGATTACTCGTGTGATTTCCTCTTACGGTACTTTTGCCGCGAATTTTAAATTATTGATATGAATACATTAGGAAGAAAATGCTGGCAAATAGCTCTTATTTGCTTTACGTTAGGGTTGATCTCCTGCAAACAGGAGGAGAAAGGACAAGCTGAGGCAAAGTATTCGGTGATGAAAATCTCCGCAAATGCCGAGAAAGAAGTGATGACTTCCTATTCAGCTACTATTGAGGGGAAACAGGATATAGCGATATATCCTCAAGTTTCAGGTTATATTGAAAAGTTATGTGTAACTGAGGGTGAGAAAGTGCGTGAAGGACAGATTCTGTTTGTAATAGATCAAGTCCCGTACAAAGCCGCTCTTGAGACTGCCTTGGCAAATGTGAAAGTGGCAGAAGCTTCATTGGCTACAGCTGAACTAACATACAACAGTACCAAGGCTTTGTTTGAACAGAAAGTTGTTTCGGATTATAACTTACAGACTAGCCGGAATTCTTATCTCACGGCACAGGCCCAACTAGCACAGGCAAAAGCTGAAGAAGTGAACGCCCGGAATAACTTATCGTATACAGAAGTAAAAAGTCCGAGTGATGGTGTTATCGGAATGTTGCCTTATCGAAAAGGTGCTTTGGTAAGTCCTTCTATTCCGCAACCGTTGACGACAGTTTCTGATAATTCGGATATGTATGTATATTTCTCGATGACTGAGAATCAGTTACTGGCATTAGCCCGGCAGTATGGAACTGTTGATCAGGCGATCAAAGATATGCCGGAAATCCAGCTTCAGTTGAACGATCAGAGTATGTACGAGAAGAAGGGACGGATCGAATCTATCAGCGGAGTAATCGACAAAACCACAGGAACTGTGGGGGTCCGTGCTGTATTCCCGAATGAAGCTCGTCTGTTACACAGTGGATCTTCTGGTAATGTGCTGATCCCAAGTACTTATAAGAATTGTATTTTGATTCCTCAAGGAGCAACAGTTCAGTTGCAGGATAAGATTATCACGTATAAGATTGTAGATGGTAAAGCTACTTCTACCTTGATTCAGGTAGCTAGTGTTGACGACGGACGTGAATATATTGTATTGGACGGGTTGAAAGAAGGAGATGAAATCGTTTCAGAAGGAGCTGGTATGCTTCGTGAAGGAACTCAGATAAAATAAGGGTATGGCTTTATGAAAGGAAATATATTTATTAAGCGGCCTGTGATGGCCCTGTCTATTTCTATTCTGATCCTGATCGTCGGATTTATTTCGTTGGCAACATTGCCTGTTGAGCAGTATCCGGATATTGCGCCGCCTACTGTTCGTGTGGAGGCAACTTATACAGGAGCCAACGCGGAAGCCGTTATGAACAGTGTGATTATGCCGTTGGAAGAAAGTATCAACGGTGTGGAAAACATGATTTATATCACATCAACGGCAACCAACTCGGGTTCGGCAGAAATCTTGGTTTACTTCAAACAGGGAACGGATCCGGATATGGCGGCTGTCAATGTGCAGAACCGTGTTTCCAAAGCTCAGGGGTTATTACCGTCAGAGGTGACAAAAATCGGTGTCAGTACGACGAAACGTCAGAATAGTTTCTTGCAGATTGGAGCCTTGGTTAGTCCGGACAATCGTTATGATGAAACATTCTTGGCCAATTACTTGGATATAAATGTTATTCCACAGATTAAACGTATTCAGGGCGTTGGTGATGTCTTGGAATTAGGTGATACCTATAGTATGCGTATCTGGATGAAGCCGGATCGTATGGCTCAATATGGATTGGTTCCTTCGGATGTAACAACTGCGTTAGGAGAACAGAACATTGAGTCTCCAACAGGTTCATTGGGAGAAAATTCAGATCATGTATTCCAATATACGATGAAATATAAAGGACGTCTGAAAAGTACGGAAGAGTTTGAGAATATTGTAATCCGTTCACAGTCCGATGGTTCGGTTTTACGTCTAAAGGATGTTGCAGAAGTTGAATTAGGACGTCTTTCTTATAGTTATCATGGTGAAGTAGATGGTGCTCCGGGTGTGATTTTTATGGTATTCCAGGTTGCTGGAGCCAACGCAACAGCGGTTAATGAAGAAATCTCCGCGTTGTTGGATGATATGTCTAAGGAACTTCCGACGGGAACTGAATTTATCCAGATGATGAGTGTCAATGATTTCTTGTTTGCTTCTATTCATAATGTAGTGGAAACTTTGGTCATTGCCATTATCCTGGTTGTATTGGTAGTTTATTTCTTCTTGCAGGATTTCAAGAGTACGTTGATACCATCTATTTCGATTATCGTTTCTTTGATCGGAACATTCGCTTGCTTGCAAATTGCCGGTTTCAGTATCAATATCTTGACATTGTTTGCCTTGGTGTTGGCTATTGGTACGGTTGTGGATGATGCCATTATTGTGGTGGAAGCGGTGCAGGCGAAGTTTGACGTTGGCTATAAGTCTTCTTATCTGGCGACAAAAGATGCTATGAGTGATGTAACCATGGCGGTTATTTCTTGTACGGGTGTGTTTATGGCGGTCTTTATCCCTGTTACATTCATGGGTGGAACATCTGGTGTCTTCTACACGCAGTTTGGTGTAACAATGGCTGTGGCTGTTGGTTTGTCTTGTATTAATGCATTGACTCTTTGTCCGGCCTTGTGTGCCATGATGATGAAACCTTCGGATGGAGAAAAAGGTGCCAAAAGTTTCAACGGTCGGGTTCGTGCGGCTTATAATGCTTCTTATAATGCTTTGTTAGGTAAATATAAGAAAGGATTGATGTTCTTGTTCCATCACCGGTGGATGGCTTGGGCTTCATTTGCGGTGGTAATTGTCTTATTGGTTTACCTGATGACGACCACAAAGACAGGATTGGTTCCACAGGAAGACCAGGGTGTTATGATGGTCAATGTAAGTACGTCGCCGGGTAATACGTTGGTAGAAACAGATAAAGTATTGGATAAAGTAGAGAATATACTAAGGAATACACCAGAGGTAGAACATTACTCAAGAACGGCTGGTTATGGATTGATTTCCGGACAAGGAACTTCGTATGCAACGTTGATTGTCCGATTAAGGAACTGGGAAGAACGAGAAGGTAAAGAACACACGGTGGATGCTGTGATGAAACAGTTGAATGCTCAGTTTGCCTTGATTAAAGAAGCGCAGATCTTCTGCTTCCAGCCGGCTATGATTCCGGGTTACGGTACAGGTAACTCAACCGAATTGTATCTGGAGGACAAGACGGGTGGCGACATGGGTACTTTCTATCAATTGGCTATGCAATATTTGGGAGCGCTGAACCAGCGGCCGGAAGTAGCGATGGCTTATACTTCGTATGCCATGAACTTCCCGCAGATTTCAGTTGATGTAGATGCTGCCAAATGTAAGCGTGCCGGTATTTCTCCCAATACGGTATTGGATGCTTTAGGATCTTATTGTGGTGGTTCGTATGTGTCTAACTTCAATAAGTTTGGTAAAGTATATCGTGTCATGCTGCAGGCATCGCCTGAAACCCGATTGGATAAACATGCCTTGGACAATATGTTTGTACGTAATGGAGATGAAATGGCTCCGATCAGTCAGTTCGTTACGATTAAGAATGTATTAGGTGCTGAAGTAGCCAAACGTTTCAACTTGTATAATACCATTACAGTCAATGTGAATGCGGCAGAAGGATATTCAACAGGTGAAGTTCAGCAGGCCATCAAGGAAGTTGCGGAACAGATGCTTCCTACCGGCTATGGTTATGAATACGGTGGTATGGCTCGTGAAGAGGCTTCAAGTGGTGGTGCACAGACGGTCTTTGTATATGTTCTTTGCGTTGTCTTGATTTATCTGATTCTTGCTTGTTTGTATGAAAGTTTCTGGGTTCCGTTGGCAGTTATTTTATCCGTTCCGTTTGGTTTGATGGGTAGTTTCTTGTTTGCCAAGATTGCCGGTCTGGAAAACAACATCTATTTGCAGACAGGTGTGATTATGTTGATTGGTCTGTTGGCAAAGACGGCCATCTTGATTACCGAATATGCCATTGAACGCCGGCGTAAAGGTATGGGAATTGTTTCGGCTGCTTATTCTGCCGCTCAGGCTCGTTTACGTCCGATTCTGATGACCGTTCTGACAATGGTATTTGGTATGTTACCTTTGATGTTTTCAACTGGTGCCGGAGCGAATGGTAATAGTTCATTGGCAACGGGTGTTGTGGGTGGTATTACGATAGGTACGTTGGCTATACTTTTCGTTGTTCCTGTTCTCTTTATTTTCTTTGAATATTTACAGGAAAGGTTGCGTAAACCGCTGTCTGAAGAAGAAGACATGCAGATTGTGTATGAAAAACTAAAGACTCAGGCAGAACGTGATGCGTTGAATACTAATAAGTAAATGAAAGAATGAAACGTATGAATAAATGGATTTTCATGATAGGCGCTACTTGCATGTTGAGTAGTTGCGGAATATATTCGACCTATAAGCCACAGACATCGGTGCCGGAAAACTTGTATGGAGAAGAGTTCTTGGCAGAGGATACAGTGAGCTTGGGTAATTTGGAGTGGCGGGAATTATTTAAAGACCCGCAACTCCAGGCTTTGATCGAAAGAGGATTGCAGAACAATACGGATTTGCGGACAGCACAACTCCGGGTTGAAGAGGCAAAAGCTGCTTTATTGGCTGCTAAATTGTCGTTCTTGCCTTCGTTGGCTTTCTCACCGCAAGGTACAATAAGTAGTTTTGACGGCGAAACATCGAAGACTTATACGGTTCCGGTTTCGGCTAGTTGGGAATTGGATATCTTTGGAAAATTGCGTAATGCCAAGAAACAGGCTCAGGCGGCTTATGAACAGCGTGAAGATTACCAGCAGGCTGTTCATTCCAGTTTGATTGCTAATATCGCCAATACGTATTATACTTTACTGATGCTGGATGAACAGTTGGCTATTTCGGAAAAAACTGCTGTTTCGTGGAAAGAAACCGTACAATCGACCGAGGCGTTGATGAATGCCGGCTTAGCCAACGAGAGTGCTGTTTCGCAAATGAAAGCAACTTATTTTGAAGTCGAGAACTCGGTGCTTGATTTGAAGGAACAGATTAATCAGGCAGAAAACAGTTTGGCTTTGTTGTTGGCTGAATCTCCGCAGAGTTTTGATCGGGGGCGTTTGGCTGATCAGGAATTTCCGGAAGAGTTTTCGGTGGGTGTGCCGATACAGCTTTTGGCTAACCGTCCGGATGTACGGGAAGCTGAGCGTCAGCTTGAGCAGGCTTTTTATGTAACGAACCAGGCTAACGCAGCTTTTTATCCGTCGATTACACTCAGCGGAAGTGCAGGATGGACAAATTCTGCAGGAGCTCTTATTACGAATCCGGGAAAGTTCCTGGCTTCGGCTGTAGCTTCGCTGACGGAACCTTTGTTTAATAGAGGAACATTGATTGCTCAGAAACGTATTGCCAAGGCGCAGCAGGAAGAAGCTTCCCTGGCATTTCAACAGAAACTGTTGAGTGCCGGTAGCGAGGTTAATGATGCCTTGACCTCTTATCAGACGAGTAGAAATAAACGTAGTAACTATGAACAGCAGATTGTCTCTTTGGAAAATGCTTTGCGAAGTACAACGTTGTTGATGGAACATGGTACGACTACTTATCTGGAGGTATTGACGGCAAAACAAACGTTACTGAGTGCCGAGTTGTCACAAGTAGCCAATCAGTTTAAAGAAATCCAGAGTGTGATCAATTTGTATCAGGCTTTGGGCGGCGGACGGATCTAAAACGATTGGATCACTGAAAGAATAAAGCTGGGAAAAGTCTCCTTTGAAGAAAAGAATGAGGTTAAACTAAGCGGATAGTCTTTTTCTTATAACTCATGTTTCTTCATATTAACGATTAAAATTTCTTCCGAATGAATTGCTCCTTCAAAGGGCTTTTCCCGGCTTTTTTATCATAAAAGAACTGTTTGAAGGCAAATCGATTGTGGGTTTATTCGGAAAAAACTTACCGAAAAAAGTACAATGATAGCTATTCTTGACTATATTTGCCCCGGTTTTAAGGCAAACATAAGGAAAGATGCCGGAGTGGTCGAACGGGGCGGACTCGAAATCCGCTATACGGCTCTGCTGTATCCAGGGTTCGAATCCCTGTCTTTCCGCAAGATACAGCTATAAGGAACGGAGAGATCTGCGGGTCTCTCCGTTTTTTTGTGTTCAATTTTTTAGGTGTTCTCCTGTTATGGAAATTAAAAATTCTCTTTCCTTTTTATGTGAAATAAACAATGAATTCTTTAGTTCACGGCGTGAACTAAGTAATCCACGGCGTGAACTACTTAATCTACGACGTGAACTAAGTAATCCGCGACGTGGATTAAAGAATGATTCGGCCGAATTCAAACTTTAGGTGATAGGAAACGGATAAATAGATATCTGTTCTTTCTTTTTAGAAACAGGGAATAATGACAAACTTATAAATCATTCATTCTGTTTGTGGATCGTTTGGAATTTCAATATCTTTGGAGACTTTGAGGGGAACTGCTGTGCTGTCGATATTATTCCCTCACGAAGTTATGTTAGAAATGGAAATCTGTATAAAAATGAAGCTTGTTTTTCGAATCCTGTTGTTATTAACTCCTTTTATAGGGTTGGGATGTTCGGATTCAGAACCGGAATTCTCGGAAGAGGATTTGCCCAATCGAACGATTTTGGTCTATCTGGCGGCCGAAAACTCATTGTCTTCCTTTGCATTGGATGATTATGACGAGATGCTTTTAGGTATGGAATCTGTATCGGAAAAGAATCATTTGCTGGTATATGTGGATGTGAATAAGGATAAACAGGGAAACACGGCTTTACCGCAGTTAATACATATCGGGAAGAATGCTCAAACCGGCTTGGTAGAGGAAACGTTGGTCTATGAGTATCCGGAACAGGATGCTTCATCGGTAACGGTTGAACGGATGACGGACGTATTCCAGCGGGCTTTTTCAACTTATCCGGCGAAAAGTTACGGACTGGTTCTCTGGTCGCACGGCGATGGCTGGTTGCCTGTTTCGAAATCGCTTCGTTCGTTTGGTCAGGATGGTGGCAGCAGTGGCCCGCAAATGGACATCTTGGACTTGGAAGAGGCAGTGGCAAAAGGAGCGGAGTTTTTGGGAAAAGCTTCCGGTTTTGACTTTATTTATTTTGATGCCTGCTTTATGCAAGGTATAGAAGTGGCTTATCAATTTAGGAATTATACGAATTATATCGTTGCTTGTCCATTGGAAACTCCCGGTCCAGGTTCTCCTTATGATCTGGTATTGAATCCTTTGTTTGCCGATACACAGGCTGATGTTGTAGGTATGGCTGAAGCGTATTATAATTCGTATGCCGATCTTTATGCCGGAGGTGTAGGCGGAAGTAACGATCATTGGACTTCTGGTGCGGCTATTTCGGTAGTACAGACTTCGGGTCTGACTGCTTTGGCCGACGAAACCCGGGCGATTTATCAGGCACATTCCGATAAAATCTATTCATTGACAGAAGCAGATTTGGCGGATGTACAAGTATATGATCCGGATCGTCGGTATAATGGTGTGTATAAACAGGCCTATTATGACTTCGGAGACTTGGTCGAGCAGTTGGCAACCGAAGAAGAATACAGTCGTTGGAAACAAGCACTTGATGTAGCTGTTCCTTATAAAGCCAGTACACCTACCTGTTATTCGGTTTATTATGGCGGTTGGGGCGGCAATATGCCTATTCATTCTTTTTCCGGTCTTTCGTCTTACTTCCCTTTTCAGAACAATACAAAATATACCGATTGGAATACCTATTATAAAGGTTTGGCTTGGACTGAAAGTTTAGGAATGTGGTGAGGAGATCAATTATGAATATGTTACGTTGGTTTTGGAAAACATCTCGGGGAGTACGACTTTCTGTACTGCTAAGTAGCTTTATAGGAGTCTTGTATGTGGGTATTTCATTAGCATTTGTTTATGTATGTAAAATGTTGATGGATATAGCTACTGGTGATGTACAGGCTCGTATGGAAGTATATGTTGGCTTATTGATAGGCTGTATTGTTGGACAAATATCCCTTTCTGCGATTAATACCCGTTTATCTGTTTATAATGATGTTCAACTTCGGAATAATCTTCGATATCATTTATTTTCTCATTTACTTGATACGGAATATATAGTTGATCGGAAACGACGTCATACAGGAGACATCCTAAATCGATTGATTGAGGATGTACGGATTATAGCTAATACAATAGGTCAATTATTTCCATCTTTATTAGTAACAAGTATTCAGTTTATAGCTGCTTTCTTTTTCCTTTTGTCGTTAGAGTCTCGTTTGGCAATAATTGTGGTGTTGATTATGCCGTTGTGTTTGGTCATTAGTAAATTGTTTTATCGGGAAATGCAACAGATGACATTGACTATCCGACAAACGGATAGTCGTGTGCAATCTTATTTACAGGAAAGTATACAACATCAAACGCTTTTACAGACATTAGAACAAATATCCGTAACAACAGGATTTCTGCGTTCTCTTCAAGGTGAACTTTATGGACAAGTCATGAGGCGTAATCGTTTTTCTCTGTTTTCACAGGTGCTTGTTCGTTTGGCATTCTCAATAGGTTATGCTATTGCCTTTTTATGGGGTGTGAATGGTATTGCATCTGGTGCCATAACCTTTGGTACAATGACAGCTTTTCTTCAGTTGGTAGGACAGGTACAACGTCCATTAATGGATATGGCCCGTTTGGTTCCGGGTTTTATTACAGCGACAGCTTCGTCCAAACGATTGATGGAACTTGAAAAAGAAGAGACGACAACGCATGTTCCTTCCATTAAATTGGCAGGAAGTATCGGTATTAAAATTGATAATCTTTCTTTTACCTATCCAGATAGTTCTCATCCTATTTTTGAAAGATTCTCATATGATTTTAAACCAGGAAGTCGAACAGCTATTGTAGGTGAAACTGGAGCAGGTAAAAGCACATTAATCCGTTTGATTTTGGCTTTGTTGAGACCAGAACAAGGGCATTTAGTTATATATAACCAGAAAGAACAAATACCAATCTCTTTAGCTACTCGTTGTAATTTAATATATGTTCCACAAGGAAATAGTTTGTTGAGTGGTACTATTCGAGATAATCTTTTATTAGGAAATCCACAAGCGACAGAAGCTGATATTTGTCGAGTTTTGAATGTCGCTGTAGCTGATTTTGTGTATGAATTTCCTCAGGGATTGGATACTCCTTGTGCAGAATTAGGAGAAGGTTTAAGTGAAGGTCAGGCACAACGTATAGCAATAGCGCGTGCACTTTTACGCCCAGGTTCTGTTTTGTTGTTTGATGAATTTAGTTCTTCATTAGATGAAGAAACGGAAGAGGTATTAATGCAAAACCTGACTAATTTTATGCCTGATAGGACCATGATATTTATCACACATCGATCTAAAGTCACTGAGTTTTGTGATCAAGAGCTTCGCATTATCAGAAAACATACATAGAATAATCAAAGTAATATAAAACAAAAACGATGATCATCTTTTGGATAATCACCGTTTTGCGGAAGCTGGGGAACTCGAACCTTTCAGCTTCAACTCTGTATATCAATTAGTTTTACACTTGTCAGAACTTCTTTCTGTAGCATTTTTGTAGCAAAACTACCAAATCTCTAATGAACCCTTGTTGACAACCTCCGTCATCACTAATTCACGGTTCAAAGATAATCTTTTTCGAACTAAAAGCCAAATGATTGATAATAAATATTTTCCAAGGCTCTCTGCTACACTTTTAGTGCAAGGTGCAAGCCCCTTAATATATAAGGAGGCTTGCACCTTGCACTAAGTGGGCTTTGATCCATGTAATGCAATATAAAACAATATTTCTTATTTCATAATAGGATATGTTATTGTATTTTGTTAACTTTGCAAAACTTACATAAGAGAATAACGGCGATTTAACGGAATTTTCCGGAATTTCGTCTTTATATATAACATATACGTTCGCCGAACGTCCCAAAGCGAAAACTGGCACTTTTCAAAATGAGGGGATATTCAGCGCAGGATATGCTATGCTTTGTCATAGCGTGGTCTTGCCTGTTTCCTCATTTGGGTATGCCAGTACCTCGCTTTGAAGCAGTGTGAGAACCACGCTTCTTTTTTGGACACTGGTGAACAGTAAAACATATTGTTCAACTGTCTAATTACAAGTAACATGAAACAGATTAAAGCACACATTGCCGTATCTCTTGATGGATTTATTGCTACTTCAGACAATGAATTAGAATGGCTTCCTTCTGAAATTAAATCAATTCTTAATAAGCAGTATGCCATAGCCGATACATTACTTATGGGAGCTAACACCTACCACTATATATTTGAGCATTGGGGATCATGGCCATACAAAGACAAGCAAACTTTTGTGGTTTCACATCATAATACTAACGTAACGCCAAATTGTGGAGTAAAATTCTTAACAAACGAACTACTAGATGAGATTTATAAATTGAAACATAAAACAGATTTGTTAGTAGTCGGTGGAGGTAGTTTAATAACGACTTTAATAAAAGCTAAGCTAATAAATTGCATTACAATCTATACAGTCCCTAAACTATTAAGAAATGGTATAAAACTTTTTCCTGATACACCTAATTTGGACTTAAAACTGATGGAGAGTAAGATTTTAAATGATGGTACAATTTGTTCAACTTACGTTTTTTAAGAGAAACATTTTATTTTTACCGATCAATCCTCTTTGAAATAAAAACTTAATACAAATGATTGATTCTTAAATATAAAGAATTGTATTACATAAACCATATAAAACTTTGATTCACTATAATTCGAAGCATTCAACTCTGTATATCTATTAGTTTTACAGTTATTAAGGTTCTCTTCTTTGGCATTTTTGTAGTAATATTGCCCAATATCTAATATACCTTTATTAACAACCTCATCAATGCTAATTTACGATCCAATGAAAATCTTTTTCGAGCAAAGCCCAATAATTGATAATAAATATTTTCCAAAACTTTCTGCCACACTTTTAATACAAGATGCAAGTACCATAATATATAAGAAATCTTACAATAAAGTATCTTTCTCCAAATTAAACTTTAATAAGGTTGACAAATCAAACAAAAACCACCATCTTTGTGACCATAAAATAATGAAAATCATGAAACAGATATTTTCACAGCGACTTAAAAGTGCCAGACTTATGAATGGTCTATCTATGGATAGTCTTTGCGAAAAAATTAATAATATCGTATCGAAACAGTCTATCTCAAAATATGAGAAAGGTATAATGATGCCTGAGAGCACTATACTTATCGCCTTATCCAAAGCACTTAATGTAAATGTGGATTTTTTCTTTCGTCCATATAATGTGACAGTAGAAGACATTGAGTTTAGGAAAAAGAGTAAACTTAAAGCATCGTCATTAAAAAGCATTAAGGAAAAGGTTATAGATGAAATAGAGAGATATATGGAAATAGAAAATCTGTTGCATATGGAAAATTCTTTTCATATAGTTTATAAAGATATTATTAAGGAAAAGAATGACGCAATCACTGTAGCTTGTAGATTACGAAATGACTTGAAACTGGGAGAAGATGCTATCAGCAATATTACTTTCCTTCTTGAAGAAAATGGTATCAAGGTAGTACATCTGGATGCAGAAGTTGAATTTGACGGATTAAGTGGATTTATAAATAAAACGACTCCTTTTATCATCGTTAACAAAAATGCAACAACAGAAAGACAGCGATTCACAGCCTTGTATGAATTAGGATATCTATTATTAAACTTTGCCCAAGAGCTACAGGATAAGGAAAGAGAAAAGTTATGCAATGTCTTCGTTAACGAAATGCTTATACCGACCTCGGAGTTTATCAGACTTATAGGCATATCCAGAAAAGATATATCATTGCAAGAACTCATATTTATCCAAATGCAGTTTGGCATATCCATTGATACACTCATGCATAAAGCAAAAGAGGTAGGTATTATCACTGAACAAAGATATAAAGGGTACTGTATCAAGAAAAAAAATTCTACCTATTTTAGTGAACAGATTAAGAAAACACGTTATCCTCAAGAGCAAAGTTACCGGTTCTTAGGATTGGTTTATAAGGCTATATCTCAAGAGATAATATCTATTAGCAAAGCATCTTCCCTATTGAATTGCTCTGTAAATGAAATACACTCATCATTAAATTTTATTTGATATGAGGATTTTTTTTGCAGAAATCTACTATATTGAAAAAACATAATATTTAAGAGTTTGAACATTATACATTTAAAATATCTCAATTAAAGAAATATATAATAAATATGATTATACAATGAATGATTTAGCTCAATATACAAAACAAATTAATGTTGTTCTAGATTATATCAATACCCATATTGATGAAAAACTTGATATACAATTATTAGCACACCAAACAAATCTATCAGTTTATCACTTTCACCGTATTTTTACTAGTGTAATGGGTGAACCATTAGCTAAATATATCATGCGAAAACGACTAGAACAAGCTGCTATTCAATTGCAGAACGATTTGCAAAAGCCAGTTACAGATATTGCTCTTGAATATGGTTTTAACTCCGTTAATGTATTTTGTCGTAACTTCAAAAAACATTTTGGTATAACTGCCGAGACTTACAGAAACAAAATTCGACAAAAAGATAGCAAGAATCGTACATTAGAACACATAATTAGTCAACAAAGCCGTTCATACTCTCACTATTTTTGTCAGCGTAAAACATTAAAAATAGGAGATAAATTTATGATTTGTAATTTTGAAATCAAACATTTGAGCGCAATTCATGTAGTGTACTGTCGTCATTATGGAACATATACTACCATGCAGAAGTCATTTGAAAAACTATTACATTGGGCATATCCCAAAGGTTTAGTAACAACAGAAGAATTTCATTTAGCTTCCATTTACCATGATGATCCAAATATAACAACAGAAGAAAAACGTATATCGGATGCTTGTTTGATAGTCAAAAATCCGGTAAAGACAGACGGAGAAATTAGTGCTTACACTATTCCTGCCGGACAATATGCCGTAGGACATTTTGAAATTTTATGGGATGAATTCCAAACTTCTTGGGAATGTATGTTTCGCTTAATAGACGAACATGGTTGTCGATGTTGTGGTTTACCTTTTGAAGTATATTTGAATAATCACGAAACACATCCAGAAAAGAAATGGATCGTAGATATTTGCATTCCTGTAGTTTCAAAATAATATGAAAGATAGGGTTGATAAAATATTAAAACAAGTAGAGGTCGATATTTCAAAAATCGACCTCTATAGTTATAATATTATCGAAACTTCTCTTTCAATGGTACATCACTTACAAGGTATTCTAACCGATTTAAGAAATCAACTACAAACATATGTGTTTTCGTCAAAAGAAGAAGAAATATTTTTTTTCAAAAATCAGAAACCGGAATTATTAAGCCGATTGTTATATTTTCATAAGATATACCGTATTGAAGCGCAATGTCCAACTGGTAGTAATGAGGTTATAAAATTATATATCAATAAAGAACTGGATAACTTAACATATTTCTTCAATCGTAATTTAGACTTTTATCAATATTATCGTTCACATTCAACAATTTATGATGAACATTATTTTTTACGTGGCAATACAGATATTCGCCTATATACAGATAGTGCGCAATTAGACAAAGATCCTAATTTCTCAACTGGATACGATTATAAAGTAGCGAAAATACTTGCCAACGAAATGCTACGTATTTATCTCAATAAAAAATTGCAGAAGCTCGAAAACGAAAGCTATATAGAAAAACAATACCAAAGCATCAGCACTAAAATACCCATTCGTTTTACAGGGAAAAAAGCAGCATTAATAGAACTTGGATATGCATTAGTTTCTTCTGGGGATATAAACCACGGAAATATTGAAATAAAAGAGTTCATGAATTATCTTAGCACGATGTTCAATATAGATCTAGGAGGTTACTATGATGCCTATATAGCTATGAAAGAACGTAAAGATCGTACCTCCTATTTAAATAAACTGATAGAAAATCTTTCTAAAAGAATGGATGAGGATGATATAAGATAAGGCCTCATAAATTTTATATGATAAAATACCGTGTTTATACCAACATGGTATTTTTTTATTTGTATTTACTGTACATAGAATTACTCCACTTTATAAGCCAAAATAAAAGAAATAAGCCTTTATTTTATTTTTACCATGATGGTATAAACCATGACTTTTTATCATTCACATATTCCGACTTTTGCAAAAAACAAATTAGTCAGCAATATGAGAACAATACTATTTAAGAAACAAACAAGAACAGAATTTAATTTATATTCTTCTATACTCACATCTTTATTGGATATTATATTGATTAACGACATCATTATGCATATGATGAATTATATGTTGCAAACGATGCAGTTTTTTGCATATAGCGAAACATAACCTATTGGATGTCCTTCCTAAATTTACATTATATGAAAACGATAAGTCAGAAACTTAGGAAATTAAGGGATGCAAAGGGTTATTCACAAGAGTATGTTGCTGAAAATATGGGAGTTTCACCATCTACAGTATCTAGAATTGAAACAGACTGCAGTTCAGCAAGAGTAGAGCAATTACAGGCATATTGCAATATTTTAGACATTACTCTTGGTGAGTTGTTTGCATGTGATGCAAGTGAATCCAAACAAAGGAAGATTTCACTTAGCATTTCTCTTAATGTAGATTCCCAAGAAGACTTGAACAGAGTTTATGAAGCATTTAAAATATTAGGTCACCAATAATAGTAAAGTATGGAAGTAATTACCATTGATAGTGAAGCCTTTCAAAGTCTGAAAGAGCAGCTGAACCGTATAGAGAGTTATATCGAGCGTTCAACTACCCTAAGTAAAGAAATAGATGATGCCCTGGAATTAAGTTCAAAGGATGTGATGGAAGCACTTGCCATATCTGAGTCCACATTATACAGATGGAGAAAGAAAGGCATAATCAGATACAGATATGCTGAATCTGGCGACGTGCGATATTTCTACAATTCACTTTTTGTGGGAATTAAATGTTATCAGATTAAAGTACCGGCAATGCCAAAGGAAGAAGCTTTAAGAAGACTCAGCGAGTTCAAGGACAACATAATTCTAAACAGTTACATGAGTAAAGACAGACGAAATGATAAACAAGGAAGAAATACTGGACCGTACTAACAGGGGACTTGATGTTTTCAAATATTATCTTCGGATAGATTTCCGACCGGGAAAAAACTTCAAGAATCCGTTATATGATGATAAAAATGCCTCATGCAACATCTACTTTGACAGACATTCACGCACCTTCAAGATGAAGGACTTTGGTGACGAAAGTTATTCCGGCGATTGTTTCTGGTTCGTTGCCACAATAAAAGGCTGGAATGTCAAATCCGACTTTTCCAATATAGTCAGTCTTATAAACTCAGACTTGAATCTTAATCTTGCACCAAGTACAACAGGAACATACACCACTACTACAGCAAAAACGACAACAGTATCCAAAGAAGGTATTTCCCCGGATATAACAGTAGAAAAGAATACAAGTTCTTTCAAAGTCGAATCAAAACAATTCACATCTACCGAACTTGGATATTGGCAAAAATATGGCATAAAACTCTCCACTTTAAGGCTTTATCATGTAACATCTGTAAAATCGTACGAAAGCATAAACAGAAATAATGAGCCATTCAAAATAGAATCATCAGATTTAGATCCCATTTTTGCCTATAACGGGAATGGATATGTAAAGCTTTATAGACCATTGAATAATAAAATGCGCTTTCTGTATGGTGGTGAAATGCCTGAAGTATATTGTTTTGGATTGGAACAACTGCCAAACAAAGGAGATATTGTTTTCATAACAGGCGGAGAAAAAGATGTGATGTCACTCTATTCAAAAGGATTTTTTGCTGTTTGCTTCAACAGTGAAACTGCATCCATTCCAACAACCATGATAGAAATGCTTGAAAGGAAATTCAGACACATCATCATTTTATACGATTCTGATGAGACCGGTAAAAGAGAATCTCTACGCCATTACAATGCCTTGTCAGACCACAATGTCATACGTCTGGAATTGCCATTGTCAGGAAGCAAAAAGGAAAAGGATATATCGGATTTCTTTGCCCTTGGTAAAAGTGCATCAGATTTACGGGAACTTATCACAAATTCATTGGAAAAACTATATTCTCATACACTCATGTTACTCAAATCATGCGAAATGGACTATAACAATCCACCTGAGATTTCTAAAACTGTTGTATCAGTCAATGATGTACCATTAGGAACATACGATAATCTGTTTTGTATAACCGGAGGTGAAGGCACTGGTAAAAGCAACTTTATTTCAGCCATCATAGCCGGAACATTGATAGATGAAACAACCGATCCTTCTGTTGACACATTAGGGCTGGATATCTGTCCAAACTATAATCAAAAGGCGATACTTCATTATGACACAGAACAATCAGAGTATCAGCTTTACAAGAATCTTTCAAAGACTTTAAAACGAGTCGGCATTGATTCCGTTCCGGAAACATATCACACATTTTATCTGGCATCCATGTCCAGGAAAGAAAGGCTACAGATTATAAGGGACAGCATGGACCTGTATTATCATCGTCAAGGAGGAATACACCTTGTCGTTATAGACGGAATAGCAGACTTAATCCGCTCTGCAAATGATGAAACAGAAAGTATAGCCATTGTTGACGAACTATACAGACTTGCAGGCATATACAAAACATGTATAATATGTGTTCTGCATTTCGTACCCAATGGCATCAAACTTAGAGGCCATATCGGTTCAGAACTGCAAAGAAAAGCTGCAGCTATCCTCTCCATTGAGAAAGATGAAAATCCGGCATACTCAGTTGTAAAAGCTATCAAAGTAAGGGATGGCAGCCCTCTTGATGTTCCCATGTTACTCTTTACCTGGGACAAAACAAAGGATATGCACGTCTATGCCGGAGAAAAATCCATTGAAGATAAGGAAAAGCGAAAACGTACAGAACTCTCCAATATTACCAAAGAGATATTCAAATCACGAAAAAAGGTATCTTACAATGACTTGACAGAATTAATAATGGAAATGCTTGACGTAAAAGAACGTACAGCCAAAAGCTATATCCGATACATGAAAGAAAACGAAATGTTGTTGCAAGATTCCAGTAACTATTATATAATCGGGAATATCAGCCTATGAATAATGATGAAGAAATGGATGTATGGATAAAAGAAATCCTTACCCGCCTTAAAGCCATAGAAACTACATTGATCAATCTGGAGAAGAGTCAACTGCTGGTTGGTCCGGATACTCTTCTCGATGTAGTAGATGTTTCCAAAATAGTCAAGATTGCTCCCAAGTCCGTTTACCGCTGGGCTTACGAAAGAAAAGTAACCTCGGTAAAGATTGGTGGCAGACGATTGTTTTATGCAAAAGACGTTCTTGCACATCAAAAGGAAAGACGATAAGAATATAAGTATTAACGTTTTGCGAAATACGATAATAATTGTAATTTTGCAAACGCTAATAATATCTTCAAACAGTTATTTATTAGAATATTACAACTTTAAAAACAGCATTATGAGCTTTGGATATACAGTAAATAAAGAAAAGAATGGGGTTTTATTAGCATACCTCGCAGAAAGAATTCCTAACATAACCCTTAGGAAGCTATTGAAGCTGGTGTATCTTACAGATGAAAAATTCACTATCGAAAGAGGATTTCCTCTAACCTGGTTCAGTTACTTTGCATGGAAAAAAGGTCCTGTTGCACCTGAAGTATATGATGTAAAGAACGGATCATTTGCAGAGTATGTACAGTGCCATCGTAATAACGAAGACAAATGTGAAGTATCTCCGGTTAGTGGTATTCTCACACAAGATAGGTTAAACCTCTACAGCCAGTATGAAATGGATATGATTGATAAAATCATTTCTACATACGGATTCATGTCAGCAGATGAGCTTACCGACATTACCCATCTTGATGATACCCTGTGGAGTAAAGTAGTGAATGAAAACAATCTTACTTTTTCAGATTCAGGTCGTTCTGACTGTGAAATTCATCTGAACCGTCTTATTGAAGGTGACGAAGAAAAAGAAGAAGTTTTTGAGGATGCACTGGAATATATGCAGTTCTGTAATGCGACATCGGTATGTTAAGGGCAAAGAATATTATCTACGGTTTTTGCACCTTTACAAATCCTCCCAAAAACAAGTTTCTTATTTCCCTTTATAGAAGTGAGACACTGAATGTTGTTGCCGTATTTCCTACTTCAAGAAAACGTTCCGGTAGCTTATCACCTAAACACGGCAAGAACTACAGAGGACAAGATATTGTATCGTACGTATTTGAAGCCAACAGGTGCATTGGAAAGAAATATGGTTCTGACGAGGATTTCTCTTTTCCACTGGTAACTACCATCCCATTTGATTATTGTTTCCGGGAAGGTGAACAGGAAAACCTTCTAAAGTCCTTCGAATCTGCAGAAGTGGTAGGAGTTCTCTCGGATGAAGAATACATAAACTTGATTTATGCTTTTTCCAAAAGTCCATTAACTCCACGAAAATATATTCCGATTTTTGAGAAGATATTGAAAGAACATTATTCATTCTAAACCTAAGCCTGGTGGATTATGAATTGATATATTTTTTGCATTTTTTATTTAAGGTGTTTTAAATATATTACCATTTACTTCATAAATAGCTGTTATAATATCATGAGATTAAGGAGTTTAATAAAAAATCAAGTTTTATCAATAGACGACCATAAATGGGGATGTCAAGAAGAGAAAAAATGGGATTTCAAACATTGTGATATTCATGTTGATAAAAGAACTAATTTCCCAATTAATGGCAAAATAAGAGAGGTACAAATTAAAATACCTATAAATTCAAATCGTCCTATTGAAATAACAAATAAAAAAAATGGGAATAAATCAAAGCTAGATGATATACCTAATAATTTAAAAAAAGAAATAGAAAACGCTTTTAGCAATGATGAAATACGAAATGCTTTTGTTGTTGATGTATATGATGTTCTAATAAATTTTTCATCAAAAATTTCCGATGAAGATAAAGCTAAAGAAACTCTTTTGAAAATTGCAAAACATTTTAATTTAGGCATACCCACTGAAACAATACCAACTTACGTGGATAATGTATTGTCTAAATATTCTCTTAAATTCAAAATTGCAAAAGATGAAGAATATACAGCTGAGATTCAAAAAGGAAATATAAAAATAGGACAATTTTAAGACCGTAATCCAGAAATAAATTAAAGGAGAAAGTCCCCTATGTAAAATATATAGAAACTTTCTCCTTTATCTTTACAAGCACCAAATTAGCAAAAATGAAAATAGCATTTAAATAATTCAGTGTTTATTATTCTATTTAGAATGGCTTTAAAATCTTTAGTTTAACATTAAAACCAGGTTTCTCAAAATATTTAAATATTTCATTTACCGGTAATTTAAATGCATCAGCTAACTCTTGATCTGAATAGTCTAATTCTTTTTTCAATAATTCATAGGCTTTATAATAAACAACCGGAGTATCTATTGGAACATATACTGGTTCATTCTTTTTATAGCCCTTACGACTTAATTCAATGTTAAAATAACTATATTTATCATCAGTTATACACTTAAGATCTTTCGCTCTACGAATAATTGATGCCATAGATGTCATCCAATAAGATTTCAAAGAACTTAAATATTGTAGTTTAAGACCTTGTAATGAACCCTTTATAGCTGATTCTGGCATTAAAAATTCTGAGGCAAAACGATTTGCTTCATTTTCTTTATCACGATGATCTGGAATTGGGTATTTAGAAGACAAATGCATTATAATATGACCCAACTCATGGGCTATAGTAAAACGCTTATGGTCATTACTATAATTCTTGTTTAATATTAAAACCATAAACCCTTCATCCGTTACAAAAGAAACACCATCAAATATATCTACATCATAATCTTGTTCGACAATAATTATACCATACCGCTCTAACAATGAACATATATTTTCTATAGGCTCATCCTTTAGACCCATATATTTTCTTGTAAATTGTGCGGCAGATTCTGGAGTATAACCGTCTTCCAAATCCAACATACAAAGTCCTATTGGAGGAAATTCAATACTTTCTGACATTTCATCTATTATGTAACCAATCAATTTATTTGCACATTCTATATGATCTTTCTTACTTTTAATAATTCCAGCTTTTCTTCGATAATGGGCATTCTCTACATTATTTGAAATCTTTTCTTCATAGAACTCTTCTGGGAATCCCAGGAAATCTATAATTCGCTTAATTACATCTTCAGATAATAATCCCACACCTTTTTCAAACTTTGACAAATTTGACTGGGACAATCCTTTAATGTGCGAAGCCAAGCTTGTTTGAGAATATCCTAAATACTCCCTCACAAATGTCAATTGTTTGTTATTAAATTTCATAATACTTTTCCTTTCGACTATTTATATAAGAAAATGGTGGTTCAGATTATATTTGTTACTAATTTACATTCTTCTTTATCTTCACATTCTCTTTAATACCCACTTCAGCAGTTGGCAACAAAGGATGAATAGTTTTGGTTGCTTTAGACAAAGAATTAAGATTGTTTTCATTTATTTCCCAACAGACTTTTCCTTCATCAATATAAACAAGCTTTGGTTGAACAAATAGTCCCAAACTATCTTTTTTATAACCAAAAAATAGTATAGGAGAAGTTCCATCATAATCATCCTCAAAAAGTGAACCCTGTAACTGATTCTCTATGGAATCACTTAAAACAGTTCTTATATTCATAGGCATATCATTCTTATCCAACTTCTTGAAAAAGATAATATAACCATTTACAGTAAGCATTAATCTTCCATATTTACCACGTTTCAAATCTGAACCGAAATGATTTTGAACACACTGGATTAGTTTTGCTAATAGTAAGTTGGCTTCAAATGCTCTAGGTCTTGCACTTGGTGGCGTCTGAGCCACCTCTTTATTATACATCTTTAAAGCTTCATAATATGCTTCAAAAAGAGGCGGCAGAACCTCTTTAAGGTCATATTCACATTCTTTTTTATTTATTATACGTTTCCTTTTTCTCGGAAACTCATTTATTGCTATATTTACCATAAATTTTGAATTTAAGATTTTAAAATCTGAACCACCAGATTTTCTGAAAGAACCTCTGTTGCAGCAGAGGTTACTTTAGCCACAAAGATATATAATTTTAGACGGATATTGTATATTTCACTATATATTTTTTTAAGATAATTGTATTTTCTGTGTTTGATTATAGAATTAGCTTTATGAGATTATCAAATTTCTTTATATAGCTACGTCATTTTTATCTTTGCTTTTTCATTTATTACTTTTTGTTGTTTTCGATTAGAAGTTTCTACATTTAAACCAACATTATTATCTTCTTCTTTATTCTTATTAATAGTAAGACTGATTTTGCGATCCAGCTCAGAAAGTTCAGATTTAAGTTTTCTCAGCTCACCTTCCTTTTTCCATTCACCTGAAGCTATGGCTTTATAAGTCTCAACGTCACGTTTTACTTTTTCAAGTTCACGCTCATGGTTTTCTATTACTTTGGGGATTTTCTCCAAAGCAGACAGAAAGTTCGTGCAAGCCAATTTGGGATCATTTGCCAAATGACCGTTATTATGCGTATAGTATATGTTTCCCATACCCTTAACCATAAAACGGTTATCCACAAAATCGAACATATCCTTTTGGGATGCTTCACTCTTTACGACCACATGAAAACCATAAATCTCACCGATCTGCTGATATTCACCATTAGTTCTGGCCTTATTAGAAATCTCCTGGAGCTTTGCAGCAAGTACTTTGATATCCTGGTTTTCAATTCCATTCAATTTTAAGTCATTAAGCAAATTACCGTCACTATCCTTACGTGCAAGACGGTTGAACTGCTCCATATCTGCTTTAGCTTCATTAGCCTGCCTTGTATGAAAGTCAATAGATTTGTCAATCGTATTCAAACGGAATCTTGCTTCATCACGTTCCTTTGCAAAGCTCTTACGTTCACTTTCAAGCGCCGTAATCTTCTTTTCCAACTTGGCTTTCTCCAACAAATCCGTGTTGCCAGAAAGAATAGCCACATATTCACTGAAGTTAAGTCCATTCTGTTCATCCATTCCTCCTTCATCAATGGTTCTTTTACCCAAGCTGTTAGTCTTTAGCTGATTGATAAACAATTGCTTGTTATGTAACAGATTGAATTTATATGAATCAAGGGACTTCTCTACAGCATATACAATCACATCAACTTTATTGTCAGCATGTTGTTTGGCTACCCAGTTGCCTTTACGAACAGCACGGCCATCACGTTGCTCTAAAGCAGAAGGAACCCAGGGCGTGTCAAGATGATGCACCGCAACAGCACGTTCCTGTGCGTTAACTCCAGTACCCAACATTTCTGTTGAGCCGAATAGCACTCTGATAGTTCCTTTATTCATTCCCTCTATCATTGCTTTTTTAGCCTGTTCAGTCTTACATTCCTGAATAAAACGAACCTCCGAGGAAGGGATACCATAATCTTCTACCAGTTTACGTTTGATTTCAGAATATACACTCCATTCTCCAGGCTTATATGTACCAAGATCGGAAAATACGAACTGTGTACCCTTTACAAAATCAAATTTCTTGTAATATTCCGAAATCATTTTAGCACAGTGTGAGGCTTTATTGTCCACATGATCCTCGTATGACGGATCTATCATTCGCATATCAAGTGACATCTTTCGTGCATAGTCGGTTGCAATAAGCATCTTTACATTTTCTTCTTTTTGTGACAATGGTTCTCTGCCCAACAAAGTAGCATCACCTGTACGGGCAAACTCCACCAGCTTCTTTATAAATTCCTCCTGAACGGGTGTAGGTGGAATATTATGGAGAATCTCATTCTTCTCCGGACGGTCTATACCTATATCCTTCGCTGTACGATAGTCGCAGATTTCAGCATAGAAAGCAGCCAGTTCAGGAACTTTGATAAAGTGACGGAATCGTTCCTTCTGCACAATTTCATTAGTTACAGAAAACTCATAGTCAGTAGTCTTCTTCGCAAACACGGCTGCCCAGGCATCAAAACTGTTTATATTCTGCTTTTCAAGTGCCTGAGGTCTTAGATATTTGAACAATAGATAAAGTTCCGTAAGCGAATTGCTGATAGTTGTACCACTTAGGAAAGTAGCACCAAGATCTTTTCCGGTCCTCTCTTGAATGGTACGGATAGCAAACAGCATATTAAGCGCCCTCAAACTTCCATTGGAGTTTCCAAGTCCGGCTACACGGTCATGACGTGTGTTGAACATCAGATTTTTAAATTTATGGCTTTCATCTACAAACAGATGATCTATACCCATTCGTTTGAAATCCACCACATCATCCTTTCTTGAAGCTATATCGTCTGCAATACTTTTCAGTTTAGCTTCAAGATTCATCTTTCTCTTCTCCACACCTTTCAGCATGGCACGTGAAACCTCCTTACCCTGCTCGATAAGAACCTGCAGGTTTTCTTCCACACTGTCAAGTTCCTTCTGAAGAATTGCCTGCTGAATATCCAAAGACTGAGGTATCATTCCAAACTGCTCATGCGTAAGGATAATACAATCCCAGTCATTGTTTTTTATGTCATTAAAGATACGCTGCCTGTTCTGTGGTGTAAAATCATTCTTACCGGGATATAATACTCTGGCATTGGGATAAGCCTTTCTGAAAGTATTTGCAATATCAAACACATTTGCCTTCAATCCGATAATCATAGGCTTGTTTACAATACCAAGACGTTTCATCTCGTATGCAGCACAACACATGATAACAGTCTTTCCGGCTCCCACCTGATGGTCGCATATACCACCATTATTCACCTTCAGCATCCAGATAGCATCTTTCTGACTCTTATACAAATCAGGAAAGCCCAAACCTTTCAAATCAAGCTGCGGAAACTCCTGATGACTTCCATCATAATTAGGACGTACAAAACAGTTAAACAACCTGTTGTATTTTTCTGCCAACTTGTTCTTGAATCCATCCGGCTGCGACTGTAGCCAATCTGTAAACTCATTCCGGATTTCTTCAATCTTTGTATTGGCCAACTGAATGGCTGCACCATCCCTTACCTTGATTTCAGTTTCATTACCATTAAAATCAACAACCGTCTTGCTTTTTGTTATGTCCGGTATCGTATTATGCAAAGCATGTTTCATCAGGTTAATACCGTCATAAGTCTTGAACTCGCCCTTGACGGCATACTTATGATTAATATTACCGTTTTTACTACTGCACTTTACAGAATATTCATCTGCACTTGCTGCAAAGCGCACACTTACGTCTGTTTCAAAAAACTCACACGCAAACTTTTCATATACCTTTGCAGGAATCCATCTTTCACCGAAATTAAAATCAAGCTCTCCGAAAGATATTGGCGTAGGTACAGCAGCCTTCAATGCTTCAAGACTCTTTTTTGCCTCTTCATTGCCAGGATGATTCTCTAGCCACCATTCCACCTGCTCTGCCTTTTCCACTACATTGCCGGATATGAATCTGTCTGCAATCTCATAACCTCCTTCAAGAGGATTATAATAGATTCGTCCGTCCAAATCAGAAATTATCTCATCTTCCTCCTTATCAGGCAAAAGCGAACATATATAAGGCAAATTCACATCACCGTACTTGTTCAAAGAAGCAGCAAGTCCTTCAAGTGAAGTCGTAACAGTCTTGACTTCATTCACTTGAAACGAAACAGGATGGTCGAAAATATCAGCTTTTATAAACTGTCCTTCACGTGAACGTTCAAGAAAAAGTATCTCAGTAGAACCAGGATCCATTTTCAGCACATCCAAATTCTTTTTTGTATTCAGAAAGCCATAGAAACCTACAAAATCATCATAAAGCCGGTTCAGTTTACTGCGTTCCTCCTTGTCTTCCGTCCTTGTTTCACTCTCGTTGTCATACAAACGATGATAGCAATCCCTTAAATCAATGTACTTGCCTAATTTTGTCAATTGACCGATTGGAAGATCAAGCGGATTGAAAGTTGGATTACCAAAGGAAGTATTCGACAGAAATCCAAGCTGTGTACCTTGCCTTACTATAGAACCGTCCTTCAGATGCGAAGACATCATTGTATTATAAGGTCGTGGAGTAGTATCTATTATCGGTTTCGACTCTACTTTTGGTGGTATAATGTTACGTTTTCCATCATCTATAAGCAATTCAGAAAACAAGTCAAGCTGCACGTTGTTAGTCTGAATTTTCTTTGTTCTGCCTGATCGGTTGTTACCTTTGATTTGTCCGACTTTCTGTTTGGTCGTTTGCTGTTTACCAGTACGTTTCTTTTCAGATGGAGCCGGAGTAACTTTAGGAGTAGAAGCCTTTATTTCCTGATTGAACCGTTCCACTTCTTCAGCCCATGCCTGTATAGCCTTATCCGGAAGATTATAATCTTCATCCTCTACCATAACAGAAATGGGATGATGCTCGTCATCAAAGTACACAGTCTGACCGTCCATTTCACGTGGAGACTCTATATCTGTTCTTGCACTTTCATACAGATCAAACAGAGTAAGAACCGGCACACCTTCAGGAGCTTTTTCTACTTCCGTACTCTTCTGACGTTCCTCTTCCTCAATCTCTTTCTTATACATATAGCCATAAACGGAAGGATCCATATTCTCCTTCCTCCATTCCCGCAAACTCATTCCCTCCAGTTCTCTACATGCCCGTTCAAGACCTTCATCAAGCCAGTGAGCCTGAGAACCGGACAAAATAGTAATATATCCGTGTTTGGCAGCTTCCTGAAGAATAGCCTCTGTATTACTATCAATCTTAGCCATAGACTCATAAGCTTTCAAAGCATCGCCTATAGCCTTAACAGAAAGTTGAACAGGCTCTTTTATCTCTTCTGCTACAGCATCCACCACTTCAGGAGTATAACGGTTGCCTACATATTCTTTCAACTCCTGGATTTCATGAAGCTTAGCCGGTTCAAAATGAATATCACGTTCTATCCTTACACCTCTTACTTCAACTTCCTCAATCTCATGAAGAGAAGCATATCCAAGTTCCCATCCATAGCCCATTGTAGTCAGTGTAAACAAATCTCCTGTTTTCCTATCCGCTTCAAGCACATAACAAGTATATGCACCAAATGGCATAAAATATCTTATATAAGCTACCTTATCACCAATCAGTCCACCATCCGTTTCATACAGTGCAGGAATCTTATCAGCAACTTCCTTCGGCATATAGGTAAAAGCCTGTTTAGTTTCCATTTCACCTTGAAGTTTCTCCACATAGTCATCATCTCCATAGAACAGTCCTTTTGACAACTCATTTGATATATCCCTGTCCAGCTTTAATTTCAAGTCACTACATATACCTTCAATTCCACTTTCATGGTTATATACCATACATTTCTTGCCATAAGGATTAGTCGAAAGTTTTCTTGATGTAGCCACACAATTCTCCATGCTTTCCGTTGCAAACATGGCATTATGAGTAAACAATACCTTATCAGGATTATCAGGATCGGGAACATCAACCGTTTCTATAAACAAGCGTTCCTGTTCGGAAACAATACCTTTACCCGTATTTTTCTGCAAAACAATCAAGTCACTGCCAACCTCCGTGCCAGCATTTTCTGTAAATAAATTTTCTGGCAAACGGATAGCAGAAACAAGACTTGAATTATTCATCAGATACTCCCTAATAGGTTTGTTGGAGGGTGAATCCAACAAACCCTGTGAAGTAATAAAAGCAAGTATTCCACCTTCCCGAAGAGTATCAAGACCTTTTACAAAGAAATAGTTATGAATGGCACGAGTTGACAAGACTTTTGCTTCCTCCTTTGATTTGGAATATGCACGGTCATATACCACATAATTGCCAAAAGGAATATTACTGGAAATACAGTCGAAATGATTCATCAGCTCAGGTGATATTTCCTCAAAACCACGATTGTGCAGAAAGACCTTTCCGGTACTGTTCAAAGCTTTCATTATTATTCCCGTGAGCAGATCCTTTTCAAAACAGAATCTTTCCTTTGCATTTTTCCCGAATGAGTTGATAAAAGAACCCATACCGACCGAAGGATCCAAAAAAGTTTCAAACTTGATACCGTTATCGGCAAAACTTGATGCTATGGTATCAGTTACCCTTGTATCAGTATAGAAAGAAGTAAGCACACTTGATTTGATACTATCCATGAGCAGTTTAGCCTGTACCGGATTTGCAGCACCTTCCTTGATTACCTGTTGTAACTCCTGAACCATAGGAAAAAGTTCAAGTTCCGATTTAGCCCATCTGGAACGGTCAGCCAACGTACTTGCCGGATTCAGGACACACTTCAATCCGCCAAATCCATTATATCTGCCAAGAATCTCCCTTTCCTCCTTACTCGGTATCCTTTTTTCCGCTTCAAGAAGCAATACTGTACGTATAGCCTCAATGTTGTTACGGAGAACAACCTTCTTGTTATATGACATAGGCTATACATTTTATTTATTGTTCTTGAATTCGAATGACGTAGAACCGTCCTCCTTTAATATCAGTACGGCATTAAACTTCTTGCCAGCTTTGCTAACAAGCCCTTTCAGTGTCGGAGTATGACTTTGAGTAATAAGGCTTCTCACTTCCTTATCAGTGAGTATTTTACCACATACCTCCCTGAAAATTCGGAACTCACAACCCTCAAAAGTACATTTGGCAACTTTGGGATAAATCTTTACAGAATTATTCTTGCAAACCGGACAAGTAAGCAGTTCTGTATTATCCTTTGAGATAATTGACGCTTCCAAAAGCTCCGTACATATCTGTCCAGTATAATCCTTTATTTCCTGGTTGAATCTGGCTGCATCATTCTCTCCATTCTCAATCTTTGCCAAGGCAAGTTCCCACATACCCGTCATTTCAGCATTGGCGATTCGCTTATCCTTAACAATATCATAGACTGCCATACCTTTATCAGTAGGAACAAGTGTTTTTTTCTCACGTCTGATATATTCTCTTAGAAGCAGAGTTTCTATAATATTGGCTCTTGTAGCCGGAGTTCCAATACCACAACCGTCCATAGCCTTTCTTACCTCGCCATCCTCAATTTCTCTTCCTGCATTCTCCATTGCAGAAAGAAGAGTTGCTTCAGTAAACAAAGGTTTTGCCTTTGTCTTATGTTCCGTCTCTTTCAATGAAGATATTCTAATGTTTTCACCCTCTTTAAAATCAGGCAAAAATTCAACTTCCTTATCTTCATCCTCTTCTTTTTCATTAAGCACAGCTTTCCACCCTGGATAAGTTACCTTTTCCGCTTTCAGAACAAAATCCACATCAGCACCATTCAATGTTACAGACAATACATCCTTTTGTGAGATTTCAGAAAATGCTTCGAGCATTCTCGCCATTATCATACGGTAAATCTTATCCTCATTGGCACTCAACTGTTCAGGCTTATTGCCTGTAATCAATAGCGCATGATGGTCAGTTACTTTTGAAGCATCTACAGAGCGTCTGTTCAGTTCATGGCTTAGAATCTCAGGAACAACATTTTCAAAACCGAAACCATCCTTTGAAAACTCTATCAGTCCACTGATTTCATCAAACACATCATCACCGATATATCTGCTTCCCGTTCTCGGGTAAGTTATAAGTTTCTTCTCATACAGACTTTGAGCAAGTGACAGCGTTGTATCCGCTGAAAAGCTGTATTTTCTGTTTGCTTCTTTCTGCAAGGTGGTAAGGTCGTATAAGAGAGGTGGTTCGGTACGGACTGCCTTTCTTTCGACCTTCAACACGGAAAGACAGCCGTGTCCATCAGTGGTGATGTTATCCGCAAGGATAGCTTTCACTGCGGACTGGGCTGTTTCCCTTCTCTCGAAAGTAGTCTCTGATACAGCTTTCCATAGAATACCATCTTTATCCAGCATCGCTTCAAGTTTCCAATAAGGAACACTCTTAAACTCTTTGTTCTCGATATACCTTCTGCATATAATCGAAAGTGTAGGAGTCTGAACCCTTCCAAGTGAGAATCCGTTTTTACCTGCAGAGATAGACAAGGCACGGCTGGCATTTATGCCAACCAACCAATCAGCTTCACTGCGTGCCTTACCTGCACTATAAAGATTGTCAAATTCATTTCCAGGACGAAGCTTTGAAAGCCCTTCCCTGATAGCCTTATCTGTAAGACTGCTTATCCATAATCTTACATAAGGCTTGTCAGAATTAAGATAGGAATAAATATATCTGAAAATGAGTTCACCCTCACGACCGGCATCAGTAGCCACGATAATCTTTTCAGAACGATTGAAACAATTCTTGATAATCCCAAGCTGCTTGACTGCAGCCGGATCATTTATATACTCTCCGTCCTTTCTTATTTGACGGACAATTAGACGGAACGGTTCAGGAAGCAACGGAAGATCCTCTTTTCTGAATCCCTCCACACCATACTGTTGTGGCATAGCAAGAGTAACGAGGTGACCTATAGCCCAGGTAACAATATAATTGTTTCCTTCCATATATCCGTTCTCACAGCTATCTGCACCAACAATAGCCGCCAGTTCTCTGGCAACTGACGGCTTTTCTGCAATAATACAAGTCATACCCATAATACTGCAGATTAGATTTTACGACCTTTTTTCTTTTGAACCTCTTTCTTCTGTTTTTCAGTAGGCTCTGTCTGTTCCTTTTTTAGAGGTTCTTTTACATGTTTAGTTGCCTCATTAGTTTTGCCTTCATTATTCACGGCAACCTGAGTCTTGTTTTCTTCAGCTAGAGCAACAACTTTCGCTTCACCCTGTTCCTGTTTCCTGTCCGGATTCCATCTGTAAAACCTCGGTCGGTTTTCTTCCTTGTCAAACTTAACGTATGCATTGAAAGGCTGTCCGGCTTTATCAACCATATTCTTGATATAGAGTGTACGTCCTTCATTAAGTGCAGCCTGCTGTTTTTCTGTAAGTTCCACTCCGCAAATTTTCCTTGAAACACCTTTCTGTTGTTCCTGATTTACATGCAGAGTCACACTCTGCCTTGGAGTATTGTCAAACTTGAATTCGATACCCTTCTTATCGGCATTAATCTGAATCTGAGCATTGAAAGGCTTACCTGCTTTGGAAATCATATTCTCCACAGCAACAGCCTTACCCATAGCAAGATCTGCCTTCTGTTGTTCGGAAAGCTTAACACCCTTGATTTCATCAGGGACACGTACACGGTCAGCCCTCAAAGCTATCAGCTCGTTCGTTTGTGCATCAACAGATACCTTAGATTTGCATCTGAGGATTACAGATAAAATAG
>ULTX01083334.1_pt1 | contig 59116 bp, 44 predicted proteins | sample 1958041 | NCBI WGS metagenome assembly ULTX01 (sample SAMEA4835747, study PRJEB28245) | human gut metagenome | biome: gut microbiome; material: fecal sample | place: Denmark | collected 2008
GTAAATTCCCACGAAACCCCATAGGTTGCGGATTTGAGGTTAATGTAGATGATAAAAAAATTCTGTTTATTAGCGATAAAAAGCAAATAGAATACAAAATTTTATTATCTGCAGGCAAACATGCTTTGTCGTTAAGTTATCAAAAAAACGCAAATGGCAGTCAATATGCAGATCGCGCATTCTTATACAATCTGAAAACATCAACCACAATTGATGACTATGTCGCAGATTATGAATCGTCTAATACATTGACTTTCAAAAAAATCAAATCTGACTATCTGGGAGCCCTTGATTTAAACCGTACCGCTATGGTATATAACACACAGAGGGTGAGTGAAATGTGCTGTCTTTTAGGTATAGAGGCGAGTACAATTAAGAACATTGTTTTCGAAGAGAATTTCAAAACATATGCTCCAACATCGTTGAATAGATTCTTTAGATACCTCTATGGCTTGCAAACTATTACAGACCTTAAATATTTGAATACAGCGAACGTAACGGATATGTCAGACATGTTCTGTTTTTGTGAAGAACTCTCTTCGCTCGACCTCACTAACTTCATCACTGCGAATGTGACGGATATGAGCACTATGTTCGATGGCTGCTCCGCTCTCACAACCATCTACGCCAGCGATAAGTTTGTTACGGGCCAGGTAACAGATGGTTCTGGTATGTTCTGTGATTGCAGCAGCCTCAAAGGTTATAGCGATAGCAAGACCGACCACACCTACGCTAACTACAAAACTGGCTACTTCAGCAAGCTGGTAGGTAAGAATGGTGAGGAGAAGATAGGTGCAACGGGAGAAACTCTTACTACAAATAATCTCGTTCTTGACGACGGCAAGGATTTCGTGGCTTACGAGACGTTCGCAGCCAAGGTTGCATCTTATAGCCGTACGATGAAGGAAGGCACTACCTGGGCAACACTCTGCTTGCCTTTCGCCATTGACCTGAGCCAGGTAAAAGAATGTAAGTTCTATCGTCTTACAGGTATTGATAATGATTGCATCACTCTTGAGAGTTATGAAGAAGGAGCAAAGATTCCTGCCGGCACTCCTGTGCTCTTCAAGATGAATGAGGGGAAGCAGACACTCAGCATTTCTGCACAAGATGCAGGCATCGTTAAAGAGCCAGTAGCTGGAACAAACACAGATGAAAAAGAAAGAATATACAAAGCCAGAGATGCAGGTGGTAAATATCACCTCTTGCACCCTCCTCGCAGTCTCGACTATGGGTCAAGGAGGCATTGACGATGAAAAACCTGAAAAGGTAGACGACTATTATTGGGGTGAGTAACAGTCATTATAACGCCTAACGGCATAATGCAATAAGTTAAATATTGCAAACATTTATTTCTTTTCTTGCGAAAAGTTCTCTGTATCGAGAACTTTTCGCTATTTTTGCAGCAAAGTTGGAACTCATGCTGAATATGACAAGATTAAGGATATCAAAAATATATAACTATGACTATTAAAGACGAAAAAACATATAATGAAATTGAAGAGCGAATGGAGGCTCTGCTTGCAAAGGGCACCCAATTGGGCGGCATGGACTTTCTCAGCGAAGTAGAAAAGGAAGAATTAAAGGTTCTCAGCGAAGCTGCTTACGATTGGGAATGCGAAGTTGATCCCCATCCATGGCGAGTTAAGCCTTCACTCATAGCTGCCATCAAAGTTGCTTTTCGCCAAAAAGGCTACAAGCAAAAGGAGGCTGCAAAAGCTATAGGCGTGTCAACAACCGCATTAAGTGATATTCTCCATGGACGTCGTGCAATTAATTTTGATGTTGCAAGAAACATATACCACAACCTCGGCGTTCCTGCCAATGTTGTATTGGGATAGTTTAATGGGAAAATCATATTGTTTTGTTAAACCAGATACATCTGAAATAGTCTGCGCATTTACAGTTGCTAATTCGAGTGTAAAAGTAGATTCACTTCCTTCAAACCTTCGGAATAAGCTTAATAGAAAGATTCCGAATGCCAAGCGAAGACCGCAGTATCCAGCAGTGTTGGTTGGACAGTTGGCAGTAAGCGATTTATTCAGTGGGCATCATGTGGGAGATGAATTGTTGGATTTCATAGCTCCTAAGCCAAATGGGAGAATAAAGAATTTGGCAATATTTATCAACCCATACTCTGCGGTTGTTCCAAGGGTCTATACACCTCGACAAAAGGGTATATAGACCCTTTTTCCTATTGTATGATGTCTTCAGGTAGAAGTACCTTTTGTTGGCTCATTTTCAGATTAGGCGGAACAGGGTTAGGGCTCACCGAGGAAGTAGAGGATGTAGGAGACTTGCATCGGGGTGAACTCCTTGCAGTTCTTGCCGTAACCGGTGGCGGCGAGCTTCTGGAGAAGGTCGGGGATGCGCTGGATCCATCGCATCAGGTGAGCACTGGCTACTGCTGGAGTAGCATCGGGAAAATACAGAAGAGCTAGCTCTTGCTTAGTATAACTTCTTAAATCCATAGTTTTGTTTGATTTTTATGAGGGTTAATGAATGAGGGTGCGGTTCATAAGCTACTGACTTTTTCATCGTAAGTCTACTGACTTTTGCACCGTAAGTCTCTGACTTTTGCACCATAAGTCTTTGGTTTCCGTTTCGGAAGTAACTGGCTTCTGGGTGACAGGGTGACAGGGGTGACAGGGAATTCTGAAGATTTACTCTCGCGCGGGCAGGCAGGAAAAATCAGGCCGAAAGTTCCTGCCTGCCCGCGTGCGAGGCGAAATGTTGAAAAACTCGTGTCACCGTGTCACCCTGTCACCCTGAACCGGATGAACCGATGGCTTGGGAACGGCTAGAAGGGGGCATCATCATCGCATTGCGGCGGGTTGATGCAGACGGATACCTGGTAAGCCTTGATTTCCTCGGCTGTACGGACGATTGCCCTGTAACCACGGCTGTGCTTGGTGCGCATCTTTTCGAATCCGAGATCATTGAAAGCCTTGCCCAGTTTCGAACTGTTCAGCTTCTGAGAGATGTTGCAACTGATGATCTGCATTGCTCTGGCTATGGACACGAACTCCCCTGTCTCCGCCTCCGTTGGCTTTCGGAAGTAGAGATCCACAAGTTCCTGTTCTAGTCTGGGCGCCTCAAAAGCGCGGTTGTGCCGGTTCTGCTGTTCTATCTCCTCATCGGTGAACCAGTAGCGGAAATCACTCTTGTAGAGGGCGTAAGCCTGGGCGTAGATGCCTTCGTAATTGAACGGATGCTCACGGGGCGAGAGGATGCTCTCTATCTCGTAGGGCAGCCAGCGACGGTTACCGGTAGGGTCGCTCAAAAACTCGGGATTGTTGCCCGTGCCGCAGAAGGTGTTGATATGCTTGCGCTGCTCGGCATAATGGCCGTATGCCGCCCTTTCGTTGGTATACTGCATCGTTACCACAGCCTTCAGCTGGTTCAGTTCCGACGGACTCATCGTATCGAGCTCTTCATAACAGATGAGTGCATACTGCGAAAGGGCGATGATATCATCCTTCGTCATGCGCCTGGCATTCGCCTTCGTATAGAAGTATTGCTTCAGTTCCGGCGGCAGGAGATAGTTGAACCAGGTGGTCTTGTAGGCGCCCTGTCTGCCGATGAACACCAGGATGACATTGTTGACGGCACCTTCGTCTATCCATCCTGCTATCATCGCCACGAGCCATTTCCTGAGGGCTTCGCAGAAGGGCATCACGGGGTCTCCCTTCATCTTTACCGTGGCAGCGAGTTCGGCAATATAGTCCTTGTCGCCTTCCTGCCAGGGTGGGAGATTCTCCAGATAATCGGTGAAGGGATTGTAGGGCGGAGTATAGTCGCTCTCGATGACATTGATCATGTCGCTCTTGCTCACCCTTGCGGTTAGCGACATGTTGCTCCATAGCGTATTCAGATTGCGGTCCTGGAGGATTCGCCATTTCTCCTTCTGATACTCGTAGCGCAGGGTGATGAGGTTGAAGCGGAGTTTGATATGGCCGTCGAGGAAGTCTTTGATTTCATCTACGGTGGCATAGGGAATCTTTCCTGTTTCAGCCTTCATCTTCTGTGGGTGAGTGGTGTTGTCGTAGCACGACTTGAACACCTGTTCTACGTCGTCGTATTCGGGAAACTGCCTGATAGCCCACTGGGTGGCTTCTTTCCTGTCGTACCGTTTCTTAGCCATCATGTAGCCCACCCGCATTACATACTGGTTGTGGTTGCCGGGTTCATACCTGATTTTTTCACTTTCCAGCTTGGGTTTGACGATCTGCTCGTAGTAGTCGGCGATGCGTTCCTGTTTCTTTTTCTTCTGGGCGGTCTTGAGCGTAGCGGAATGGAAATGGCTGATTTCCTCGGCGCTGAAGGCTGTGGCTTCAGGATTGAAATAGACTTCGGGGTCGTAGGCGAGTCCGCTGAGCCTTGTGATGTTCTTGCAGAGCGGATCGCTTTCCTTGCCGATGAGATGCGCGTAGTAGTCGTTTCCCATGGCGAAGGCGGCGGGATAATCATCGCCTTCGTAGCGGTAGATGACGCGCAGTCCGTTGCCGCTCATGGTAACGTAGCAGAGCAGGGTGTGGGCATCGTGGCAGATTCTCTCTTTGAGCGAGCGCAGGGTGCCGTCATCCGGTTTTTCTGTGATGTGGTCGAAGTCGACCAGTGACAGATGTGTGAGGCTCCGGATGTTGTCCTTGCCTTTTCCGCCTTCGAAGATGCAGGCTACGGCGAAGAGGGGTGCATCGTGCTTGTACGACTTATTCCCCGTTTTCCGGTAAGACTCGGTGAAAAACCTGAGTTTCTCATCTTCCTTCATGAAGGTTACCAGGCCTTCCAACTGGCCAGGTGAAGGAATCTTGCTGGCCATGTTAATGAATGTGCTGATGTTCATCATCTCCTAAAAATTTTATATTGTTATACAATATATGTATCAGTTATTCGTTTTATTATAGGTAAGCAGATAGTTGGATCTGTTTTACATGGTGCAAAGATACTAAAAAGAAAATAAAAAAGAGTTCCCGTAGTGGGAACTTGTAAATAAATATATTCAACAATTTAATTTTTTTTAAGATGAAAATTGAAAAATTTAATGCAGACAACAGCCGTTTCGGTGTTGTTCTGAGTGAAGAGATGAAGAACCATCATGTATCTGGTTCTGATCTGATGTATTATGCTGGGATGCATAAGGAAAACATTTTTGCAATCTAAAAGGGAAAGGGCGATTATCGGCTCAGTGTTTATGTGAGGATTGTTTCTGCTCTTCGGTACTTTATCGAAGACTCGGCAGAATACGCCCGAGTGAAGCAACGCCTTATCGAAGCAGCCTTCGATGATAGTTACTTTTTTAACAGATAATTCTTTTGAATTGGATTTTTAAATTAAAAAGTGGAATCCGGCGGTTGTCGGATTCCACAGATATCGTATTTTCACCCTGTGCGGGTGGAATTTCGCAGATACAGGAATGAGGTTAGGCAAACTGATTTTCGGGGGGATTTACAGATTTATTGCAAATTTTGCCCTTATACATTACTAATTAGCGTTGCAAATATAGTAAGAGGCAGACGAAGGGCAAAGGACTGCACCCTATCTCTTGAGGATACAGATCCGATATAGAGGATACCCTATCAAGGGTGTAAGAATAGTGCAGAAGAGAAGGTAAAGTACCCAGTAGGCGGGAATCCTGCTCTTAACCAGGAAAGGCATCAGTACTACCGCTATAATGGCGGAGTAGCCTTGTATATACGTTATCAGTCCCATAATATTTTAATATGTTATATAGTAACAGACAGACTCTCGGATGCAAAGATACACCACTTTTTCTGAAAAACCAAATTTTCGGGAAAGAAAAAAGAAGACCACCCTCACGGGCAGCCATCCGTGATTAGAGAACAGACTAAATTTAAAGCTTTATTACATAATAGATTAGAAAACTACTCTTTTGTACTGTTACTGAGTACTTTGCGGAAAGTTTCATACTCAATGTAGTCTTTCCTGCTTATCTCGAAGACTGTTGTGATTTTCTGCGTATTTTCCGTGCGCTTTCCGCATGAGAAAGCCCCGATGCGCTGCTGCAACGGGGCTGATGCGCCACAAGGCTATGGCGACTTCTGTCTTATGGAGAACGATGACCCCAGCCTCATTATATCCTGTCCGCAGCCGCACGCAAGCGATTGGAAACATCGCAAAGTGCTCCACGGAGCATAACCTTCTCTTCTTCGGTGAAACCACCTACACCACCATTTCCATCAATACCATCGAGCTTATGATAAAGCCATGATGCCGATTTCCCGAAATAGGTATGTGCTATCTCGCGCCATGATACCGTCATCTGGATATCCTGTATGCGCTGCTTTACTGTGCTGTCCTTAGCCTGCTTCATTGTTACTTCCATAATCTTATGCTTTTTAATGCCCTCCCCGAAGGGAAGACTGTTGTTAATACTAGGTGTAATACTCGGGTGGCTCAATCATCTCATCAAACAGCTGCTGAGCGTACCATAATAACTGTGGGTTACCTCTAGGGTATGACTTCCGGAAATTTCTGATAGCTTCTATCAGTTCTTCCTCTTTTTCTGTTACTAAAATCTTCTTCATATCGTTTTATTTTAAGACAATGCAAAGATACTACTATTTTTCGTAGTAACCAAATGTTTTATACGAAAAATAGTAGTCTTAACTATGTTTAAGCTTTCTGTATGTGAAAAGGTATTCTTATTCCATCAAAGCTGCGCAATGTTTCTTCTGATCCAAAGTTTGAAGAATGGGTCGTTGAAAGATACTGTATCTCCATCCACATCTATGAAATCTTTAGCAATCAATGCCTTCTTGATACTCTGCACATTGGCTGAGTTTTCCAGGCGATACTCATTCAGTACCTCCCTACGGGAAAGTCCGGTATTGATGCCATTCGCCACCGCTATGAGGAAATTCTTCTGGTAAATCGTCATGGTTTCCATATCACGCTGATAGAACAGGCGATTTTGATCCAAAAGTTCATCGATAGCTTGATCTATCATCTGATCAGTAACTTCCGGACTAGCCTTGTACCAGGTGAGCCATGCCAGATGTTGGACGAGCGAAGACAGGTTTTCCGAGACTTGGCAAATCTTAAGAGCCTGTTTCTCTTCTATATGCTTCCCTGTATTCTTGAACTTCTCGCAGATGAAAGGAATCCACTCTGTTTCCGGTATCTTGTCGAGAAACATGATGTCGCCAAACTTGTAGAATGGACAGTCTGTGGTGTGGAACAGCTTAGTCATCAGATGCTTCTTGCTTCCAAACATACAGTAAGTAGTCAACTTCTGGTGCTGCCATACTGTTCTCAGTTTCTTTTGGAAGGTAAGCGAGTCCTTGAAGTCAGCTATCTGCTGAAACTCATCAAAGCACACAACTATTTTAATGCCTTTCTTCTCTGCAATTTTCTCTGGCAGCTGCAAGATTTCCCTTTCAGGGTTATCCTTTGGATTCCAGGCAAAAGACAGGGAAAAGTCGTTCATAGGATCAGTACCGAAGGAGAACTTTGGAGTAATGTTGGAAAGAAAGGTTTTTGCCATCTGAACCCATTCGTCCCATCTGGAAGATGTCTGACGGATGGTTTCCGTTGCCAGCATCTTGCAAAACTCATAGTCGGATTTGCATGAGAATACATCAATAAAGATGAACTTAACATCTTTCCGCTTTGACTGGCTTATCACTTTCTTGACAAGAGAAGTCTTTCCCCATCTTCTAGGAGAGATGATGATGGTATTGATGCCATGTGTAAGATTGGCTTCCAAATGCTTAGCATCGTTTATGCGGTCGGTGAAATATTCATCTTCCACAGCTCTACCGAATTCAAATGGATTTTCTATCATAATCGTTTCTTTTTTCTTTATTATAGAATGCAAAGATAGTAATAATCTTCTTAGTAAGAAACTTCTTAGTAAGAACTTTATTACTAATTAACATTTTAGTTGTGATATTGGTTAACTATCTTTCCATATATTGCTTTTTACTGAAAATATATTGAATTATTTTCTCCATACACATTTTTATTGGATAATGAGAGATGTACCAATCCAAAAAGAGTGCTTCACGGTATGAACCCGTGAAAGCAACTCCCTTGTAGTGCTATTGTCATTTTGTGACAAAAAACATTAAAATGAGTTGTAAGAGTTATAGTAGTTTTCTGGCAATCCAAGCACAAGCCTCTGCGTCAGCCAGGGCATTATGGTGTTGGGTTAGGTCGTACCCGCAATAAGCAGCTACAGTTTGTAGTTGGTGGTTGGGTAGGAGAGATCCCAACTTTCTTCTGGAGGCTCGGCATGTGCAATGGAACTCATAATCGGGATAGTCCATCTGGTACATTTGGAACACAGACTTCAGGCATCCCTCGTCAAAGGGAGAGTTGTGAGCCACCAATGGCAATCCCTCAATCTTTGGCTGAATCTCAGCCCATACCTCTGGAAATACCCTGGCGTTCATGGTATCCTCCATGGTAAGTCCATGCACCCTAGTATTCCAATAGGAATAATACTCAGGCTCTGGCTTGATGAGACTGTAGTAGCTATCCACAATCTCACCATCCCTTACTATCACAATGCCTACGGAGCAAACGCTGGTTCGTTGCTGGTTGGCAGTCTCAAAATCTCTTAGGCTTTGAGGAGAAAGAACTTCTACGTCTGGTATGAATGAGAATATCAGCTGGTTCAGCTCGTTATTGGGTTTAACCTGGATGGTTATAGTTCTTTGTTCCTTATTGACTACTTGTGAGTGGTGCAGAGGTTTAGATACTACATAAGGAAAGCGATTTTCTGAGAATCTGAGAACAATGGTTTCTATGTCGGCCTTTGGTACTGTTACACCGATGACATCATTGAAATAGGTGTCAAAGTTGATTTGAGTATTTTTGCAGAAAGGAATATCCACATTTCTAAATGACACAATTCTGTCTAATGCATAATTGCCAATTGTTCCATATTTCTCGTTTCTTCCGAGTAGGAACCATCTGTTATTATATTGCTTCACATAGTAGGGAGGGCATATTGTCTCGAACTCATGGCCTTTGAATGTGCAATATTGAAGTTTGAGAGGCTGGTGGTTGACGGTGGCATCAATGATGCCAGAGAGATGTTCCAATCCTTGGAGTTTATCATTTTGCTCAAAGGAAATGAGATTTTCAGCATTAGCCTTTATGCCAAATCAGTATTCCAAATTAGAGATAACCTCTTCAAGCCATGCAGTAGCTGGTGTACCTCTATAGCGTCCGAGCATTTGAATGGTTGAACGCTGATTGTTCACCTCTTCAATGAACAGCTCATTATTATATATAGTGAAGTTTGGGTCTTCATATCTATAATATGATTTTTTACCTACTGCCATTGGATAGGCCTTTATTGGTACATCGTAGGTAATTCTATCGCGCATATACTTAATGTCAGCACGTATCTGGCGGACACTTATATTAGTTCCCGTCAAGTCATAGAGTGCATCATTCACTTTATCCATGAGGCCATTGAACGTATATTTGTGCTTAAAATCACTGAAGCACCTATTTAATCTTTGATACCTGAGTTGGGCATTCTTGTTAGTTAGCATACGCTAAACATTTAAATTATTATCATTGGCAAAGATACTAATTCTGTACAAGATATGTGCACAGAAACAAGTTGTTTTCTGTTTTGGCTAAAAAAACTTGGATTTTTTGCTTGTTTCTTAATAAAATGATTACTTTTGCAATTATATTTGCATTTGAAATGCAGATACCATGCACAGCTGCAATCTAATTTTGCACATTAATCAAAACCGAATGATATGGAAATTAATGAATATGACTTAAAAGAGAGACATTCTGATGAACTTATTGGATGTTACACCACTGAAGGAGGATATGGCCATTTTATAGATCTTCGAGGTTCCGAGGGTGAGGTGGTTCGTACTTTTTATGAGAGTGGAGATAAAGTTGAAATCAGATATGATAATAATGGGTTGGTTGAGCATGAGTTTTATAGATTTAAGTGGCATTTGGTTGCTTCTAGTCCATTGACTCTTGCTGTTGATGGTGAAGTTTGTCCTATTGACAAGACAGCTTTGCTAAATCGTTTGTTTAAAATCTATTCAGACTCTAGAGGAAAGAAGATAGAGGATGAAGTGCGCACTCAGGAAACTATCTTGAGCGAGGTTACTGGTGCAGAGCATACATATATCTATGAGCTTCTTCAAAATGCAAATGACTATCCTCATTCCGGTGAGGAGAATGAGGTGGCTGTGAAGTTTGTGCTTACTGAGCATTATTTATTGTTCCTGCATACTGGTGCCCAGTTTAATTTGAGAAATATCATAGGTCTCTGTTCCTTCAATCAGGGTGAGAAACGTGCCAACAAGGATACTATTGGTTATAAGGGTATTGGCTTCAAGACCGTTTTTGTGAACAATAATTATGTGTTTTTGCATTCTGGTGATTGGCAATTGCGTTTCGATGAGTCCTATGCTGATGAGAAAAGTCATGGTTCTTCTCCTTGGACAATTATGCCGATTCCTACATCTGAAGCCGAACTTGACGAAGAGTTACAGAAAGCTTTGGCTTCTATTCCTTCTTCTTACAGGGTCCAGTTTGCTCTACGTCACAAGCGTGATGCAAGGGAAAATATTCCTCAATTGATCAAAGTGTTCAGTGATAGTCAGATTCTCTTATTCATTCCTCATGTTTCTAAGGCAGAAGTGTTTATTGATGGTAAGAGAAAGTTTGAGGTTATCAAGGACAGAAACAAGTGGGTTGTTGACAGATTTCCATATACTCTTCCTGAGAGTTTGAAGGAATGGGTAAGAAAAAATGCCGATTCCGGAGCCAGTAAGATTCCGGAGAAATTTAAGGATATTGACTCTATTGGTATTTCTTTTGCTGTTTCAAGAGAAGGAAATAGGTTGGTTCCTGTCAAGGATGCTCGTGTTTACAATTATCTTCCTACAGAGCTGCGTCTTGACTTTGGTTTCTTGTTGAATGCCGACTTTATTCCTAATGGCTCTCGTAGTGGGTTACATGAAGTGATGTGGAATGATGTTGTCATGGAAGAGTGTGGCCGCAAGTTTGTCCAATGGTGGGCTGGTTTCTTAGCACATGAAGGTGAATGGGACATGGAGTCTGTATTTGCGTTATTGCCGGACTTTTCTTCGTCGAATTATTATGCCCGTCTGTTTTCTAATGGTTTTGATGAGAGCATGAGAATGATTCCTTGCATTCCTGTAGAAGCAAATGGGAAGTATTTCTTGTGTAAAGCCTGCAATGTTATCTTTGACGAGATTGGGCTTGTTAGCGGAGAGGATCCTTTGTTGACAGATGAAGAGTTTTATTCATTTGTGAATACAAATAAATATTTACCACATAAGGATATTCGAAATACTGAAGGATTGAATGATTTGTTGAATGAAACGATTCCGGGAGAGTGTGACAGATTCGACAATGATCAGCTTGTATTGCTCATTCAGAATAAAGCCTTCAAGGAGTGGCTTTCCATGAAAGACAATAACATAAGATTTAACCGATTCCTCATAGAGAGCGATTACATAACAGTGGTTGATGGTTTACCTATCTTCCTTGATGCAGAAGGCAATTTAAAGAGAATGAGTTACCTATATCTTGATGTTGACAGATACATGGATGACCTTTCCTTTTTAAGTGATAAGATTTGTCGCTTGGATCCTGACGTTAGAGTTGCCTTGGAGAAGTTGAATAAATGGAACCTGGTGACTAATAAGTTTGCTCAGTTTAGTGATTATCGTTTTGCTCAGAAAATCGTTACCAACATCAATGATATTCATGAGAGGTTGACAAACAAGGAAAATAATATTCATTTGTTGCACTTCTTGGCAAAAAGTGGATATGGCGTTAGAATAGGTGATATTCATTACCCGATTTTTACCGATAATGGTAAGATGGTGGATAGTAATAACTCTACGAAACTATATTTGTCAAATGCTTTGGGCAAAGAGTTTGCGGCTCAAAAATGGGTAGATGATAATTGGATGAACTTTGTTGATAGCGATTATTTTGTGAACGACCGCGATTTCATAAAAGTATTATTTGAAAACCAGGGTATCAATGGAGTAAATGAAATGGATCTCTTTCAAAGTTTTATTTCAAATGATACCTATCTTCCTCTGATTGCAAAGCAGATCGAAAATAAGGAAATGAATATTTCCTTCTATAGTTTCCTTGCATTGCATTTTGGTTCTTTAAAGTACAAGTTTACGCCGATTATGCGTCGTTTACTCTCATTATTCGCAACGGATGGAGAGACCGAGAAGCTAGTACCGATTGCCAGCAATGTGTATTTCAAAAATGATTATTGGGTAGAGGCTGTAAAAAATAAATGGCTTCCAAAAGAGTTGTGCCTAGTGCTTTCTTCTCTTTATGGCATGGATGGTATGGACAATGATAATATTGTGTCTTACTTCAAGTCTATGTCTCTGGTATATATGTTCACTGCGCCAACTTTTGGCAATTTGTTAAAGCAGGAAAGATTCCTTGCTTCCATATATGAAAATATCAAGACCAAGGAGGTTAGTAAAGATTTTTTGAATTTCCTTTTCGTCAATCAAAATATATTGTTCAAAGGGGAAGATGTGATAGACGTCAAGTTCCGCTGTGTACCAGTTAAATGGGATGGTGAGGAAGAACTGAAATCCTGTAAGGATTGGGGTGGAATGACTTATTATCACTCTCCTGCATTGGATGACTTGTATGGTCAGGAATGGTTTGCTAAAGGTTCCATGCATATCTGTGATGATTACTATACTTCGTTGTTTGATGGTCAGGAGAGAAAAGAATTTTATAAGAAACTTGGCTTTAAATCTTTTGATACCATTGATTTCTTCCGTAAGCATGTATTGGCAGTCATCGATAGATTCAGAGATAGTTTGAAGGATAGAAAGGCCAATCTTGCATTCCATCAATATGTTTTCCGTAATCGGGAGGCATTGTCTTCTGAAGACTTCAAGAAGGTGCAGATTGTGCCAATTTTCATAGAATCTCCCACAGAGAAGGAGGGTATTCGTGTATCCTGTTCCACCAATCATTACTTGCCATCTGAGTCTTTGACGAGTATAGTAAAGGCGGATCTGGTTCCTGAGAGTTTGCTTGATACTATTCATCATGATTATGTCACTTGTGAGGAAGAACGAAGATATTACTGTGAGTTTTTGGATAATAATGAGCTTACTTCTGATGAATTTGTCACTTATATTTCAAACCAAGATAATCTGGAAGAGGTTTATGACTATCTTCTGGATGAGGACAGAAATGTGCGCTTTTGGAGGTGGGTTCTGGATGCAGAACTCTCGGGTGAAGTAAAAGGTGATCTATCGAAATTTCCTGTGTTGGGTTATAGTGGTTCCGGTTCTAAAAAGAAGATGTTCACTCCTGAAGAATTGTTCTTGTCAAACGAATATGCCAACTATGATATAGAACAGATAGTTCATGAATTTACAGATACTCCTGCTTTCGTGTCATCTTGTTATCTGAGAAGTGGAGATTCCAAGAAAGATTGGTTGAATCTGTTCAAAGCTATGGGTGTCATTGTGGATACACATGATATTGTCTTTGAGAAGATTTTGCCAAATCTTGATACTTACTTTGGTAGAATAGAGATAGTTGGTGTATTGGCAGAACATGAACGGGAGATTCGTAGAATATTGGCCAATGAAGAGAATTCCATGATGAGAATCATGCTTTCTAAGCTTTGGCTTCTTTGTGATGACAATCATTATCGTCATCCTTCTGATGCCTTCTTGTCTGGAGGATATCTCAATATCTCTGTCGATCCGTTAGCCGATGTACGTATCCCTAATCTTGTTTCTGCCAAGTATCTGGATGGCTATGATGACAAACCGGAAGTGGCTGAACGAATCAAGCGTTTCCTGGAAGCAGTGATGGATTGCCAGAAAAAATGTCTTTCCTTGACAGCATTGCGAAATGAGAAATTACGCTATTTTATCTCTCATCAAGAGAGTTATGCTTATGAGGCACATCTTAGGATTATTGCTGAAATGGCTACCATATTTGATGAGGAGAAGGAAGATTTCAAGGAAATAGTCAAAGCTACCAGTATCAAGCTTTATGATAAGAATCAGGATTTACGTCCTAGTTCTCAGTTATATTTGGGTTCTTGCTATCACCCGGATTGTGACTATGAGAGTTGTGACATCCAGTCTTTATCCTATTTGAGTGAAGATTACAGGGGAGTTATTGAGTCTTCTTACAGAAATATCTTCTTGGGGTATTTTCAGGTTGGGCAGACTTTCAAGGAGGTTAATCTTCAGCTTTTGACAAATCCTAAGTTTGCGAAGTACTTTTGGGGTTATTATGCTCCTCATAAAGCAGTACAATTACAATATATTTGTGATGAGGAACATCTAAGAATGTTGCCTTGTATCCCTTCACCCACGGGATTAAAGCGTCCTGTGGATTTGTATGATTACAGAGAAGGACAGTTGCAGAAAATAGTCAATTCGCTGCTTAATGGCAGTTACAAACTTCCTAACATTGAGTTGCCTGCATGGTTAGGTTATATTGGCTTCCGAAGCAAATTGACATTTACGGATTGTTTGGACTATTTGCTTTTGAAGACGAATGATTATCGAAGGAAAGTTTACGACTGGATTGTGGAATCACGTGATGAGACGATTCACAGATACAGACGAGAAATAGGGGAGTTTCGTGAAAATGCGAGTTGGTATGCTGGTACGAAAACCTGGGAGCCTTTGTCTTCACTAGTTGCATTGGATTGGAACAATTCAACTTTGAGGGATAGCTTTGGTACGAATTCACATGTGTGCAATCCTTCATTTATGCCTGAGTCTAGGCAGGATTATGAGCGCTTGTGTCACATCTTAGGTATTAAAATCATATCAAACTCTGACTTTCAGAAGAGAAAAACCGGAGATTTTTATGAAGATACTGAGGCCAAAGAAGAGATAAAGAAGCGTTTATTGTATCTTGCATATAAAGCTGGTGGTGATTGGAAAGAGACTTATCAGAGGAATGCATCATTCCTGGATGCTTGTAATATTTGTAGTTGTGAACAGATTGACTATTTCTATGATGAGAATATTTCCACAACGCGTTTGTCATTCATTGAAGATGATGACAAGCTATGGTATGTTGGATCTTGGGATGGTAAGATGTTCATCAATGTTTTGAGTTGGATCAAGCGTGTCTTCTCATTGAAACAGGACAATAATTACCTGGAGAGTCTTTTTGCTGCTGATTTCAACAAATATCTGTTGGCTAACGAAGTGGATTTGGATCCGGAGTTTTTAGAGCTTCTTGATGAAACTTCACGTCAAGGGTTGAAGGCTTCTGATAATGAAGAGGTTGCTGAATGGGTTGAAACAGATACTTCTGATGCTTCCTTGGATACAAGTTTGGTTGATTTAGAGGTGGACCATTCAAATGCACCTTCAGACTTATCCGAGTCAGACTCATCTTTTGATGATCATGGCGAAGGTACGAACTCTTTTGAATCATCAAATGATGAGGTCAGCCAACCTAAGGAGCGGAAGGAAAGAAGTGACAAGGGTAAGCATCATGCTCCAAGAAGAACAGTTAATCGTGATGAGGAAGTCTTTGATAGCGGTGATGAGCAGAAAGAGGATTTGCAACAAGCTCTTCAGCATAAGTGGGAGCAGAAGGCAAATAAGGAATTGCATCGACCTTACTCTTCTTCAAGAAATGCTGGTGAAGTGCCAGAATTCTCTTCTGGGGAGTCTTCTTCAAGTAACTCTGGGGAATTGTTTGGTGAGGATAATTACGATTTCCATCAGCGTGGGGACACTGCTTCTCGTATGGAGCAGAATCTTAAGAGAAAGAATACGGAGGCACAGAATGCTGCTGAATATGCAGACGAGCAATTGCAGGTGAATCATTTTCTGAATGATACGCCAAAATACAGCTATCTGTGGTTCAAGTATCTGATGGAGTTGATCTATTCTGACAAGAGTAGCTTGTCAACAAGCAAGATACAGGTGGACTTCTATGCCAAGGAGTTCCTGTCTTATGATAGGATTCTTCGTCTCCAGGTTCCTTCCAAGGTCTTGCCTTCTTGGTTGGACAATGCTGACAATCTTCAAGTGGTGGTATTCTATAATGATAACTCTAAAATCCTGAGAGGTGTCAGTCTGGTTCGTGTGGATGAAACTTCTGTAGATCTGTTGGTTGATGAGATGAGTGACGAGACGCTTGATTTATGCCGTCAGGCTACTCTAATCCGTTTGAAGGCGGAGAACAGTAACAATATCTTGGATTCATTGCAGACAAGATTTTTGCAGCTTTCATTGCCGGATGAGTTTAATATGCAGGAAAACTTACCTGCTGACATTAGCTTTATCTATGGACCTCCAGGAACAGGTAAGACAACAAGAGTGGTGGAGAAGATTCATGAGCTGGTAGAAAACGGTGGTGAAAACCTCAACATTCTGGTGATGACTCCAACCAATAAGGCTGCAGATGTCATTGCAGAGCGTTTGGTGGCAGATGATTTGTGCTATAATTACTTGAGCAGGTTCGGAACTACCGAGGATGCCGATTTGATTGAAGAGGGAGTTGTCACAACTCGTGATACCATGGATATGGATGCTTCTTCTGTCAACATTATGGTTACTACGGGTGCAAGGTATTCCTATGATACAGTGAATCCTGACGATACTCCTATATGTGACTTTGATTGGGATTACATTATCATTGACGAAGCCTCCATGATGGATTTGGTTACCATTACCTATATATTATATAAAAGTGAGGGGTGCAGATTTATCATAGCGGGAGATCCTATGCAGATACGCCCGGTACCAAGAAATGAAATTGAGGTGGAGAACATTTATCAAATGGTTGGAATTGACGAGTTGAAGACAGCCTTGAATAGTTTTGACCGTTACCCATTGGAAGCTCTTACTACTCAGTACAGATCAATTCCTGTGATTGGTGATATAGTGAGTCAGTTTGCTTATAATGGCATGGTTAAAACGTTCATGCAACGTGCTCCTCAGAAACAGCTTCATTGTGATGGCATGGATATAAACACAGTTAATTTCTTCCCTTTTGAGGTTAGGGAGTTCTCGCAGCTCTTTGAGTTGGGTACTGTGGGCAAGAGTCCTTTGCATTTGTATTCTGCTATATTCACCTACAATATGGTTGGATATGTAGCAAGACAAATCTTCCAGAACCATCCTTCTTCTCAGTATAGCATAGGTGTGGTTTGTCCATATGGTGCAGAGGCTGATGCTATCAAGCAGATGATTGAAAGCAGACCAATTGACCAGCCAAATTGCTCTATTACCTGTGGTACGGTGCATAGCTTCCAAGGAGATGAGTGCGATATTATGTTCGTTGTGCTTAATCCACCAGCTAGCAGCTATTCCGGCAGTCATGTAAATAACCAGAATATCATCAACGTGGCTATGAGTAGAGCAAGAGATTATTTGTTCTTTGTGATTCCTGAAGGACAGATTGATGGCTATCATATCAAGAATAAACTTGGTAAGATTGTCAATTCTCAAGACAGGAGCGTATTGCCATGTGCTCAGATGGAGAAGTTGATGTTTGGAGACGAGCATTATATAGAAGAAAATACAGAGGTGACATGTCATTTACCTGTGAATGTCTATTATAACTCAAATAGTGAGTATGATGTTCGTTGGGATGATAATGCCATTGATATTCAAATACATAGTAGTAAAAAATAAAACGAAAATATATGAAACATTTGTCAATTCGTGTGCCTTGGCATGACAACAATTGGAATGGATCTGTTTGCTGTTCACCAGCGGCTAATCCTTTTTGCTTGACTTTGCATAACATTTTGGAGCGCAAGAATAATCTTGATGAAGATAAGATCGCTTCAAAGAAATGGTGTGAACTTAAGCCAGAGCAGCTTCCTGCCTGCAAGGGTGAAAATGGTGGTTTTATGAATGAAGAATCCTACAAGCGTATCTTCGTCCATGTGTATACTAACAATAAACAGTTGCCTCATTCTCAGTTGCTTCCCACAACAATAGATGTGCCTCCTTTCTCGGCATTTGGAATACCTTTCCGGTACTTGTCTAAAGATTCCCAGGAAGATATGGATACTAAGTTTCCAGGCTTGTCAAGGGATGAAGAGCCTCCTTTTAGAACTTCTTGGATATTTGGGGCACAGCGCCAAAGAGATATTCTAAATTGGTTTCTGAAAGATGTTGTGGAGCATGAATCATTAGTAGTTTTCTATTGTAAGAACGGAAATCCTGTTGATGAGGATGCTGCCCGAGTTATCGTTGGTTTGGGTGAGGTAAGTCGTGTGCATGATGTTATTGAATTTGACTCAGCTGCTGATTATACCTATCCTGCATGGGATTTGATGATTGAGCATTCTATCCGACCAAATCTGAAGAAGTCAAATGGATTCCTTTTGCCATATAAGGAGTATTTAGCCATTGATGAACAGATATTTAAAGACAAACTCCATATATCAAAGAATGCTGCCATCAATGAAATCAAGTTGACATTGGATAAAGTAGGCAATAGTCAGAAAATATTTGATGAGCTTTCTTACGGTTGTGACAAGATAAGTCACCACAGTATGTTGATTATTCTGTCTGCAGCCCGAGATTCAGTAGAAGCAGTTATCAGACATGGACTGGTTGGAGGTGATTGGAAACGCCAATTACGTTGGATAGACCTGCAAATCGGTAATATCAAGAAGGCTTCTGGTCCATTTCCTGGTTTTGCTGAAGCGCTTCGTGCCATAGGTGTGAATTATGCTTATTTGATAGAACATGATCTTCGTATTAGCAAGCATCTGACTCCAAAAGGTAATCCATGGATGGCTTATTCTGATTTGTTATCGGGTAAGATTCAGATTTCTGGTGTTGCTTATAATTCTGAACTGGGATATTATAAGGCATATTGGCATGCTACAGCAGATAAGCAGAAACAGGTTTTGATGCTTTTGTCGCGTTTTGAGCTTGATTCTACTCAAATCAAATATTGGGTAGAAAGACCTGAGAGCTATGATGATTTGTTGGCAAATCCTTACTTGATCTGTGAAGAAGGTGATACGTCTATATCAACCCAGATGGTTGACTATGGAGTGATTCCTGATGTACAGATACAGGGAGACTGGATTCCTGAAGCTCCATCTTGTGTAGATACCCTTATTGACCAAAGAAGAATTCGTTCATTGACGATAGAGAAACTTAGATTTCAGGCAGATTTAGGGGACACTCTTCTTTCTATGAGAGAACTTGATAGTTTTCTGAAGGAAGAATTGGATAAAGACAAGATGCTGCTTCCTCCTGATTACTTACTGAAAGTAGGTTCTTTCATGCAGGAAAAATTAGAGTATATCAAGACCGAGGACTCCGTAGCCATTCAGCTGAGGGAATTCACTGACATGGAAAAATGGTTACAAAAACGTTTGTCTGCCCGTGCTGCGAAGGATGTGAAGGAGCCATTATCTGAAGATTGGGCTTCATTGGTTAAGAATACCATCGCTTTTGATGCATCAAATCCTCAAAGTGTTATGGCCGTTAAAGACCAAGCTAAAGCATTGGGGATAATAAGTTCTAGGCGTCTTTCTGTGCTTACAGGTCCTGCCGGTACAGGAAAGACAACTGTAGTAAAGGCGTTCTTGTCTTCAAGAGAAGTAATAGAAGAAGGTGTATTACTATTGGCTCCAACAGGAAAGGCTAGAGTTCGTTTGGGAAGTATGGCATCTAATACCCAGGCTTTGACTGTGGCGCAATTCTTGACAAAACAGGGGTTCTTTGATTGGAGTACAATGAGTGCTTACATACCTGCAAAAGATAAACAAAGAAAATATGTGGGTGCAAAGAATATTGTCATTGATGAATGTTCTATGCTCACTCTTTCTGATTTTTACGTTTTGTTGAACGCAATTGATTTGAAGACTGTAAATAGAATCATTCTCATAGGTGACCCATATCAGTTGCCACCGATAGGAGAGGGAAGACCTTTCTTTGATCTTTGTAGTTTCCTGGATAATGACAGTGAGTTGAGAACCACTGCCATAGCTCATCTACATACCATAGTAAGGACAATTCACCTGGGTGGACAGTCTGATATTCTTACTTTAGCTTCATGGTTTTCAGGAAATCAGGTTGCCAAGGATGCTGATGAGATCTTTGAGAAGATACGCAAGGGTTCTTTGGATAGTGATTTAAAGGTCTATTCATGGAAAACGGCTGATGAGCTGAAGCAATGTCTTTTGAATGTGTTGGAAAAGGAACTTCCTTTCTCAGAACTATCCATACCTGAAAGAATCAGAAAGTCCATTGGTATGGATGATACTTATTTTGCCATGGAACACCCAGAAATAGTGGAGGGTTTTCAGATCTTGACTCCTGTAAAGAATCCTGTATGGGGTAGTCTGCAACTTAATAAGTATTTTCAGGAGTGGTTGGGTAACACTAATGTAAAGTTTGCCATAGAGGTAGCTCCTGAATATATCTATCATGGAGACAAGGTGATACAGCTTCAAAATGAGAAGCGCGAATCCTATCCTTCTAAACTTAAATTCCAATTGTCCAATGGTCAGATAGGTTTTGCTGGTTATGTAAGTGGTAAATATAAGCGTGCTAGTATTGTGTTCAATGGTATTCCAAATGAGAGCTTTAGTTATTTTCCTTCATCGAGTGACGATGTTGCAGTACCGATAGAGCTTGCCTATGCAATAACCATTCACAAGAGTCAGGGAAGTGATTTTGATACAGTGCTTGTTGTTCTTCCAAAAAGTGGGCAAATATTGTCTCGCGAGCTTATCTATACAGCTTTGACACGTGCCAAGAAGAAGCTGATACTCCTGGTAGAGGATTCACCTCAGTGGATGTTGGAGTATACCAAGCCTCAATATTCTGTCATGGCTCATCGCAATACGAATCTCTTTAAGTATTCTGTTCGTGAATCCAAAGTTGATGTTCCACATATCGAAGGATTGATACACAAGACATTGAAGGACGGATTACTTGTAAGAAGTAAATCCGAAGTGATTATTGCTAACATGTTATATGAAGCAAATATTGACTTTGAATATGAGAAATTTCTGGAAGAAAAAGGAAAGAGATTCTTGCCGGATTTCACTTTCGAGGATGCTGCTGGTGATCCTATCATTTGGGAGCATTTGGGAATGCTTTCCAATCCTGCCTACAAGGAATCATGGGATAAAAAGCTTGCTTTTTACAAGTCTATCGGTTTTGAGGAAGGTACTAATCTTTTCACAACGATAGATCATGAGAATGGAAGCATTGATAGTGATGAGATCAAAGAAGTTCTTCAAACAATAGAGGATTTATTGTAAGAGAAAACCCTTTAATTTCTTTGTATTTGCCGTTTTTAACATTCCATGATGGAACTTGCCGTTCGGGCTGGAATTTCGCAGATACTTTATTATACTTCATCAGATTGTGATGAGGTTGCAAAAGTAAACTGTGTCAAATTACTTTGGTTGTAACTTGACACAGTTATTTATATCTCCAACTCTTAACGCAAGAACTTTCCGGTAAGGCTTGCCTTGCAGGCAGCTACTTCTTCCGGAGTTCCGGCAACAACGAGATTACCGCCCTTATCGCCGCCTTCAGGACCGAGGTCGATGATATAGTCGGCACACTTGATGACATCCAGATTGTGCTCAATCACTACCAGCGAATGGCCCCTTTCTATCAGGGCATTGAAGGCATGGAGCAGGCGCTTGATGTCGTGGAAGTGAAGCCCCGTGGTAGGCTCGTCGAAGATGAAAAGCGTAGGCTCCTGTTCCTCCTTACCAATGAAGAAGGCGAGCTTTACACGCTGATTCTCACCACCCGAAAGCGAACTTGAATTCTGACCGAGCTTGATATAACCCAGACCCACATCCTGAAGCGGCTTCAGGCGGTTTACGATGATGCGGCAGTTGTCGAAGTCGCCCTCGTTGCGCTGCAGCTTTTCATCGCTGAAGAACTCAATGGCCTCGTTTACCGTCATGTTCAGCACATCATTGACGTCTTTTCCACCATAGCGTACCTCCAGGATATCGTGCTTGAACCGCTTGCCCTTACAAGCCTCGCAGGTCAGCGTGAGGTCTGCCATAAACTGCATCTCGATGGTAACATATCCTGCACCCTTACATTCCTCGCATCTTCCGCCTTCGGTATTGAAAGAGAAGTACTGCGGCGTGAATCCCATCTGCTTAGCCAGTGGCTGGTTGGCAAAGAGGGCACGTATCGCATCGTATGCCTTCAGATAAGTGGCAGGGTTGCTGCGGGTACTCTTTCCGATAGGGTTCTGGTCAACAAACTCTACATGACTGATGCTCTTCCAGTCGCCTTCCATCGATGCATATTCGCCTGGTGCATCTGCTACGAGGTCCAGACGGCGACGCATGGCAGGATAGAGGATTCCCTTGATGAGCGAACTCTTGCCTGAGCCTGATACACCGGTTACACAGGTGAATACATTGAGCGGTATCTTAACATCGATGCCGCGCAGATTGTTCATCCGGGCTCCCTTGATTTCGATATACTGGTTCCAGGCACGGTGGCTCGTTGGCGCCTTTATCTCCTCGTTGTGGGTCAGGTACTTGATGGTATAACTCTCCGGATATTCTGCCAGCAGCTTTTCCTGTTCAGCCTTGTCGGTGGTTGAATATTCTGATGACGGACCGGCGTAGACCACTCTTCCGCCCAGTCTGCCGGCATCGGGACCGATATCGATGAGATAGTCGGCTGCCCGCATAATCTCTTCGTCGTGTTCTACCACAACCACCGTATTGCCCAGTTGCTGCAGTTCTTTCAGCACCTTAATCAGTCGGGCGGTATCGCGGCTATGGAGTCCGATACTAGGTTCATCGAGGATATATACGCTACCCACGAGCGATGAGCCCAGGTTGGTGGTCAGGTTGATGCGCTGACTTTCACCGCCGGAGAGGGTGTTAGAGAGTCGGTTGAGCGTAAGATAACCCAGACCAACATCCAGGAGGAACTGCAGGCGGTGGGTGATTTCGGTGAGCAGACGCTTGCTGATTTCCTTCTCATGCTCAGAGAGTTCCAGTTTCTTGAACCATTCGCTCAGGTTCACAATCGACATTTCAACCAGTTCGGTGATGCTCTTTCCGCCAATCTTTACATAGTTGGCTTCCTTCTTGAGTCGGGTACCATGGCAGTCAGGACAAATCGTCTTTCCACGGAATCGGCTCAGCATCACGCGGTATTGTATCTTGTACTGGTTCTCCTTTACCATTCTGAAGAACTCATCGATGCTCACCCTTTCCTGCTGTTTACGTTTCTTCTCGCCAGGCAGACCGTGCCACAGCCAGTCCTTCTGCTGCTGAGTCAGTTCGAAATAAGGCTTGAAGATAGGGAAGTCGTATTCTGCAGCTCTGCGGATGAATTCCTTGAGCCACATACCCATCTTTTCGCCTCGCCAGCAAACCACACATCCGTCATATACGCTCATCGAAGTGTTCGGGATGACGAGTTTCTCATCGATGCCTATTATGCTGCCGAAACCTTCGCAGGTAGGGCAGGCTCCGAGAGGGGAGTTGAAGGCAAACATATTGTCGGTAGGCTCTTCAAACTGCATGCCGTCAGCTTCGAACCGGGTAGAGAAGTCGTAGCAGATGTTGCTTGGCAGGAAGACGAGGCGGCAGGCTCCATCTCCCTCATAGAAGGCAGTTTCGGCAGAATCCATCAGTCGGCTGATGTCATCCTTCTCATCGCTTACCGAAGCACGGTCGATGACCAGGAAGATTTCTTCATCCTTCTGCTGCATTCTCTTTTTCAGTTTGTCGCCGCTTACTTCCAGCAGTTCCTTGTCAGCCTGCTCCATGAAGTCTTCTATGCGCACGAATTCACCTTTTATATATATACGCGCGTAACCTTCCTGGTTGTACATCTCCAGCTGTTTGCCCAGACTGCGCCCTTCGATGACGTGGATAGGGGCGAGGATGACGAACCTGGTCCCCTGGGAATACTGTCGGGTACAGGCGAGTACATCTTCGGTAGTATGGCGTTTTACTTCCTGTCCGCTGATAGGCGAATAGGTTTTTCCGATGCGTGCGTAGAGCAGTCGCAGGTATTCGTAGATTTCGGTGTTGGTGCCCACGGTAGATCGTGGGTTGCGCGAAATCACTTTCTGTTCGATGGCGATGGCCGGTGGCAATCCCTTGATGAAATCACATTCCGGTTTGCTCATACGTCCCAGAAACTGGCGAGCGTATGAAGAGAGCGACTCCACATAACGGCGCTGGCCCTCAGCATATAAGGTATCAAAAGCCAACGATGATTTTCCCGATCCTGAGACACCCGTAATGGCAACAAACTTGCCCTGAGGTATCTTTACATCGATATTCTTGAGGTTGTTGGCTCTTGCCCCTTTTATTTCTATATATTTATCTTTTGGCATATTCTTTCTTCTTTTAAGATTAGGGGACCAGCGATGGAATCGCTGGGGACGGGGGCGCAAGGGGGAAAGGCTCTTTTTACCTTTTTACCCTTTTACCCTTTTACTTTTTTACCCTTTTACCTTTATTCGTGGTGGTAAGGTTCACCTTTTATAATAGTACATGCGCGATAGAGCGCCTCGGTAAAGATAAGGCGCACCATCTGATGCGAGAAGGTCATCTTGGATAGGGAAATCTTCTCGTTGGCGCGGTCGTAGACAGACTGTGAAAAGCCGTAAGGACCGCCGATGACAAAGACGAGCCTTCTGGCCGTGGCCTGCTTGCGCTCTATCCATTTGGCAAACTCGATGCTTCGGAATTCCTGTCCATGTTCATCCATCAGCACCACGGTATCCGAAGGCTGGAGGAGTTTCAGAATCAGTTCTCCTTCCCGTTCCTTCTGCTGCTGTTCGCTGAGACTCTTGGTGTTCTTGAGCTCAGGAATGGTTGTTATGTTGAAAGGCATATAATGGGTGATGCGTTCAGCATAATCCTTGATGCCCGCAATGAAATGCTTGTTCACGGTCTTTCCGACCAGAATGAGTTCTGTCTTCATTTTCTTCCTATACACTTTACACTTGAATTGACTTTCACTTCGTCCGTCGAACGTTGTTTCTTCGTTCTTCACTTCGCTTCGTCCCTGTAATATCCTGTTCCTATTCTTTTCGGATTCTTCGGGAACCAGCCTTTCTCGCAGCGTTGTCTCTGTTCGAAGAGTTCACCGATGCTCCAAAGGCATGAAGCACCTACTACGCCCAGTATGGCAGAGAAGAGCACGTTGGCAACCAGGAAGGCAGCTCCGATGCAGATGATGCCTGCAACGAGGAAAACCCACCAATAGCGGGTGCCCGTATAATATTCCGTCTTCATGACGATAGGGTGAAAGATACCTATTATTAAAAAGGTGGATACGGCGATGATGACGCCCGTGAAATATACTTCCATATTCTATTGTTTTATATTTTGTTCATTCAACTTTTGCTATCTTACCAATACAATGTTGCTAAATATTAGCCTTATTCTATTTTCAATTCCATTTCAATGTGCAAAAATACAAAAAAAACTTCAAACATGTTTGGTTTATCAAATATTTTATATAACTTTGTACGCAAATAGAGAAAATATGCATTGTTTTCGTGCACATCCTTCTCGATAAGAATTAATTAATAACTTAATATAATCAAACTATGGCTAATAACGCAGAATTGATCAAGCAGTGTGAAGAAAGAGCACAGCAGTGGCTCACACCTGCTTTTGACGAAGAAACCCGTAAGGAAGTAAAGGCAATGCTCGACGCAGAGGACAAGTCTGCTCTCGTTGATGCATTCTATCAGAACCTGGAGTTCGGTACTGGTGGTTTGCGCGGTATCATGGGCTCAGGTACTAACCGCATGAACAAGTATATCGTTGGTATGGCTACCCAGGGCTTTGCTAACTACATTCTCAAGGCTTTCCCAGGTGAGGAGAACCTTTCTGTAGTGGTAGGTCACGACTGCCGTAACAACTCCCGTCTCTTCGCTGAGACCGTAGCTGCCATCTTCTCTGCCAATGGCATCAAGGCTTATCTCTTCGAGAGCCTCCGTCCTACACCAGAGATTTCTTTCGCTATCCGCGAGCTCGGTGCCAAGGCTGGTGTCAACGTAACAGCTTCTCACAACCCTAAGGAGTACAACGGTTACAAGGCTTACTGGAGCGACGGTGCTCAGGTTCTGGCTCCACATGATACAGGTATCATCGCGGAGGTGAACAAGGTTACTATCGACCAGGTGAAGTTTGAGGCTAACTGGGATAAAATCAAGATTATCGGTGGTGAGATGGATTACGACTACATGACAGCCGTTCATTCTGCTATGATTGACCAGGATGTCATCAACCGTCAGAAAGACCTCAACATCGTTTATTCAGCTATGCACGGTACAGGTCGTGTCATCGTTCCTCTCTGTCTGCGTTCTTGGGGCTTCCAGAACATCAATGTAGTTCCTGAGCAGATGGTAGTAGATGGCAACTTCCCAACAGTGGTTTCTCCTAACCCAGAGAATGCAGAGGCTATGACCCTCGGTATGAAGCTCGGTACTAAGTTGAACGCTGACCTCGTGGTAGCTACCGACCCAGATGCTGACCGTCTGGCTATCGTTTGCCGCGACGACAAGGGCGAGTGGATAATCATCAATGGTAACCAGACAGCCATGATGTTCTGCTACTACATCATCGAGAACAAGAAGAAGTTGGGCAAGTTGAAGCCAACAGACTTCCTCGTAAAGACCATCGTAACAACAGAAGTTATTGCTGAGATTGCCAAGAAGAACAACGTAGAGTTGCGCGACTGCTACACCGGTTTCAAGTGGATTGCACGCGAGATTGCTATCTCTGAGGGCAAGCAGCAGTACATCGGTGGTGGTGAGGAGAGCTTCGGTTTCTTGCCATACGATAAGGTACGCGATAAGGATGCTCCTGCATCTATCTGTCTGATTTGCGAGATTGCAGCATGGGCTAAGGATCAGGGCAAGACACTCTACGACCTCCTGATGCAGATTTATGCAGAGTATGGCTTCAGCAAGGAGTTTACTGTAAACGTAGTTCGCCCAGGTAAGACCGGTGCTGACGAGATTAAGCAGATGATGGCAGACTTCCGTGCCAACCCTCCACAGGAGTTGGGTGGCAGCAAGGTGGTAACCTGGAAGGACTACCAGAGCCTGGAGGCTAAGCATGCTGACGGCAGCGTAGAGAAACTAGATATGCCTGCTACAAGCAATGTACTCCAGTGGTTCTGCGATGACAACACCAAGGTAAGTGTCCGTCCATCAGGTACAGAGCCTAAGATTAAGTTCTATATTGAGGTTAAGGATCCTTCATTCAAGTGCGCTGGCTGCTACAACCGCTGCACAGCTGCTGCGATGGATAAGATCGAGGCTATCAAGAAGAGCCTGAAGTTGGATTAATTTCATAGGAAATCATATCATGGCGCTCCGGTAATTATTGCCGGAGCGCTTTTCGTTTCAGTAGCCGTTTATTCTCCTCGAAATAGGGTAGCAAGTTACCCTCATTATCATGTTTTTATAGAAAAAAAGCAAAAAGACTTGCATATTTTCTGATTTTTATTTATCTTTGCACCCATATTACAAAATTATAACATAGAATTATACTCTTATGGGAGGCATTTTCGGAACTATTTCCAAGAAAAGCTGTGTCGCAGATCTCTTTTACGGCACAGATTACAACTCACATCTCGGCACACGCCGAGGCGGTTTGGCAACCTACAGTAGTGAGAAGGGCTTCGTGCGCTCTATCCACAATCTGGAAAGTTCATACTTCAGAACGAAGTTTGAACCTACACTCAACAAGTTTGAAGGAGCTACATCGGGCATCGGCGTGATTAGCGATACAGATGCCCAGCCACTCATCATGAACTCTCATCTTGGTCGCTTTGCCATTTGCACTGTAGCTAAGATAGTAAACAAGGATGAACTTACTCAACTTCTGCTCGAAAAGAACATGCACTTTGCAGAGATGTCTTCGGGTAGTACCAATCCTACAGAGTTGGTGGCTCTGCTTATTATTCAGGGTAAAACCTTCAGAGAAGGTATCGAAAACGTTTTCCATCACATCAAAGGTTCCTGCACCATGATGATCCTTACCGAGGATGGCATCATCTGTGCGCGTGACAGTTGGGGACGTACTCCAATCATCATCGGCAAGAAGGAAGGTGCCTATGCGGCTTCCAGCGAAACCACCTCGTTCCCTAATCTCGATTATGAAACAGCATATGAGGTAGGACCAGGCGAAATCGTGAAGATAACAGTTGATGGCATGGAGCAGATCCGTCCTGCCAACAAGAAGATGCAGGTTTGCTCTTTCCTCTGGGTTTACTACGGATTCCCTACATCTACCTACGAGGGCAAGAATGTGGAGGAGGCTCGTTTTACCAACGGCTTTAATCTCGGCAAGACCGATGATGTGGAGGTAGACTGCTGCAGCGGTATTCCGGATTCTGGTACTGGTATGGCTATGGGTTATGCTGCCGGCAAGGGTGTGCCTTACCAGCGTTGTATTGCCAAGTATACTCCTACATGGCCTCGCAGTTTTACTCCTAGCAACCAGAGCATGCGTTCGCTGGTAGCCAAGATGAAGCTGATTCCTAACAAGGCGATGCTGAAGGGCAAGCGTGTGTTATTCTGCGATGACAGTATCGTGCGTGGTACCCAGCTTCGCGACAATGTGAAGGTGCTTTTCGACCAGGCAGGCTTGAAGGAGTGCCACATGCGCATAGCATGTCCTCCATTGGTATATGGTTGTCCGTTCATCAACTTCACTTCTTCCAAGAGTGATATGGAGCTGATTACCCGCCGTATCATCGAGAAGTTTGAGGGCGATGCCAACAAGAATCTTGAGAAATACGCTACCACCGGTTCTCCTGAGTATCAGAAGATGGTAGATGAGATTGCCAACCAGTTGGGCTTGACTTCCCTGAAGTTCAACACCATCGAGCAGCTGGTAGAGGCCATCGGTCTTCCAAAGTGCCAGGTATGTACCCATTGTTTCGATGGCAGCAGTGCATATACTCTGAATGAGTTTGCTGATGAAGACTAATTCATCTTTTTGCGAGATAGATGCTTTTGTGAGCGAGATTCCTCGTGAAGCCTTGGCAGCTAGTGTGGAGATGGCATTAAAGGATCATGAAAATGGTAATACAATTTTCCATTCAGAATTAATGAGTCGTATAAAAGCGGAACGAGGATGGAAATAGAATGGTCACTGCTTGCCATTAAATTTGTTGAATCAGAAATCATACAGTTATGAGTGCAAAAATAACACAAATATAAAAAGCTGTCTACAGAAAGTACCAAATATTGGCATTTAGGTCCTGTGGACTTGTATAATGAACTGAAGAAAAAACTATAAGAAGATAGGTCTAGCGCCCCCGCTTAGCGAGGTGTAGCTAGACCTATTTTTATATTATTTCTCGGCAAAATCTTCTTTTGCATAAATCTTGTTACAATCGATGTTGGAGATATCCCACTGGAGAGACAATACCTGATTGTACTTCTTGTATTTATAGGTTTTGCCATTTACTGTAGTAAACTTAACCTCGTAATTATCTGCTATTCTCAATGGTGGAGTTGTAATGCTGGAACCATTCTGCAGGGTAGATTTATAGCTCCAGATAGCTTTCTGTTCTCCCTTCTTGTAAATCTCAATGTTTGAGATGGCAACTTTGTCGTTCAGATTGTTTGTGAACTGAAGCGGTGCATAGCGATCTCGTGTGAAAGGTTGCAGATCGATGACGTAATTAACATTACCTATGTCTGTATAGGTGAATGTATGAAGATCTTGTTTGGATGAGACAAAACTCATGGCACCATAGGTTGGCCTAGCGATAAACCTGATGGCTATAGGCGATTCATCCGAATTGTCTTTCATTTTTGGCATATACCATGCCCATGCAGCATTCACTTCGGCAGTAGCTCTATATATGTTGGAATTTCCTTCCTCAAATCCACGGTAACTTTGCCATCTGAAATATGGCAGGTTCTTGAATACCAGCTCATAGGCTGCAATGTTCTTCCTCTGCGTATTCTTGATGTCCATGTCGTTAATGGTATAGGTCTTGGAGTGAGTCCATGACCATGCTGCCTTCAGGTTGTATTTTTTTTCAGCATATGGTATGTCTCCCTTTACTCCTGCTGCTACGGATACCCCAGCTTCTACACCACGAGTATGTGAAGAGGTATAGGTAACCTGGTTAATTGTTGTTTGTGGACTAGGTGTTCCGCTCGCTGTAAAAAATATATCGTCTGTACCCAATTCCGTATATACCTTTTTGCCATTCTTTGTCTCACATTTCAACGGGATACATTCCATGGCGAATGCTTTGCCGTAGAAACCGCAAATACGTACATACGAACCTCCGTGTCTGTTCCACCATCTACCCTTGTACATGTCATTATTGCTTACGCTTGACGACATGTTCACTATATAGTAATCGCCCGAACCTGCCTGGCCATCATAGCAATGAACCTGATAGATGTCCAACGAAACATTGATGGCTCCGCTGCCTTCGATATAATCCCGTTTCGACGATGCCAGATGGCGAACTTCCTTTTTGCCATTATAAGTAAAAGTCTTACCATAATGGTACTGGGTAAAATCCTTGCTGAGGTCATCATCACCATTTGAATTTTCTACTTTCTTTTCTTCGTATTTGTTCATATCTGCTACCCATCCGTTCAGATAGGTATAGATGTCGTTGTCCCCAAGTTCCGGATCTACAGCATCCAAGTCGGCCATCTCATCACCGGAGCCGTCATTATTCAGGTCTTCTTCCTGCAGTTCTGGCTGATTCCATTCCACGTCATCAAACAGATTGGTATATGATTGGGTTTCAGCCGCTTCCTGGCTGTTGTCAACGAATACCTCGTCTTGGTTAGGTTCATATACCTTGTAGCTATACCCCTGACCGTCCGTAGCCGATAGCAGAATATCATCAGAAGGCTGGTAGGTTGCTACAATTCCGCCCTGCTCCATAACTTGCTCAGCTTCCTTCTGGTATTTATCCCCGGCAGGGATAATCAGCAGGTCGGTTGATTCCGAAACCGTGGCTTGTCTGTTAGGGAAGAGGAGTTCACAGGCTTTCGTCATTTCAGCCTTTTCGCTCAATCCCAGCATTACAGTATTGCCCTTATATTGAACACCAGTTATAGCGCTGTTGAAATGGGTTTCTTCATCTGATGGTGGAAAGTTTTCCGCCGAAGACGTTTTGTCATCATCCGAACAGCCTGTAAACATAGTCAGCGAAGCTATGAGAAGCATCACCCAGTAAGTAGCCTTGTTTAAAAATAAAGTTACTTTTTTCATAATCTTGTCCATTTATCAGTTATGGTATTATTTTGCATAGAACGTAAACTTGTTCTTGTAATCTCTGTTCACGCAGACGGTTGCCTTGCGCTGGGAGAGATTGTATACCACCGACCACTGGGTATGGCTCGTTGGATTGCCTGGAGTTTCTGCCTGACTCACACCATTGAGCAGATTCATGGCTCCTTCCTCTGACAACTGGTTACTGTTCTGCTTGATGACGAATTCCATCATGTCGTAGCGGGTCTTGCCGTGGTTCGAGAGTTTCGGACCTTTATCTGAACATGCCATGGTTTCAGATACATAGAAGTTGCTGGCATAGCGCTTTTCTATCACCTCGCGGGTGTTTGGCAATACGTCAGGATATTTGAAATGAGTCTTTCCGTCTTCACCCGTATATTCATCGTCGATGTAAATCTTGCTTTGGTGATCCTTGTCATATACGAATTCTACGATGGCATAACGCCCCGTGGCATCTGCCATGTAGAAATGATAGTTGCCGTCATTATCCGGTATCCAGAGGTCATATCCGTCCAGAATCTTGAGAGCTTCATCTACCGTTCTTGCATGATCCAGCATCATGCGTAAGGCCAGGGTTGTAGTCAGTTTCTTGCCCGTGCTTGCCTGCTGGGTTGGCTTGCCGTCGAGATGGAGTACGGATACGGCAAAGCCGGCCTCGTTCATGCCGTCCATCAGAAGATATGGAAATGCCATGATATAGGAAAGGTCTTGCGTCTTATGTTTCTCAAACTGTTCCTTGTTATATAGAATGTAATGCCAGAGATCCTGCCGGTAACCTATCCAGTAGGCATCCACCATGCTGATGGATTTCAGTCCACCTTCTGGAGCCGTGCGAACCAGGGCTGCTGCAATCGGTTCATTATCGTGAGAGTAGTCAAAGTTGCGCCCCATCAGATAATCACCAGTATCTGGTGTCGTAACAGCAAAGGCACTGCAGCCGGCATCCAGCTTGACTCTTGCCTTGAGCCAGGATGGTGTTTTGTCGCAGAGGGTGTTCAATACGGCACCAATCAGTTGGGTGTTGTCGGTAAGATTATAGCCTGATATGGTAGAGAGTTTGTAATCCTCCGTATAGTCAAGATAGAAGAATCTTCCGTCTTTCAAGTCCTGGATGGACCGGACCATCTCCAGTTTCTTGGCATCGGTCAGCAGACTGGCTGGTACGTCCTGATAGTGTGCCTGATTGTTTACTTCTTCATGGTCATCATCGCTGCATGAAGATAGCAGAAACATACAGAATGTGAAGCTGAAACTTAAGCATAAAAACAGAAACCATTGTATGTGCTTACTGTTGAAAGTGATATTCTTTTTCATACGTAATTAGTATTAAATGATTGATAAATGATATGAATTTTCAAATGCAAAAGTAATGGAAAACTACTCTCGATAGGGAGAAAAGTACACTGAAAAATGCTGATTTTTCTGGAATTATAAAAAAATATCCCTCAAAATACATCAAAACCAATCTTTTTTATTATTTTTGCAAGAAGAAAAAGCGATTCGTCAGTCAGGGCAACCCTGCCTCATCTGTCAATACGAAATAATTTATCTATCCATTATGAATATGAAAGAAAAGAACGCAAAGAAATCTAAGATACATCAGTTAGGATTCTCTTTCCTAAAGAGAGAATCTAATTACTTGGACCGCCAACGTCAAGCTATCCTTGTGTGTTTCTCCGTGATGCTCTCTTTGGGCATCCTGTCAAATATCCTGGGCTTTTCTGGAGCCTTTGATCCGTTTTTTACCGCGTCTAACATCGTTTTTCTGATTGTCGTGTTATCCTCCTTCATGGCTTATCTCTTCGGGAAAATCCCAATGGTGAGGGCAATCGTTTGTATCGCTATCGCCACCCAGTGCTTTATCGGAGCTGATATCCTCTACAGTGCCTTTATGCCTACGCTGAAAGATAACAGAATGGTGATTCTCATCAATATGCTTATCCTTTCAGGCAACATGTTTTTCTCGCTGGCGGCTTATCAGGCGCGTCTCACACGCTGGCTGGTGGGAATAGCTTTTGGGGTTTATATATTGAGTGTGATTGTAACGGGGGATGAATCGCTCATGGATTATTTCTTCATGATGATGCTCATATTGCTTTTTATCAGCGTGCTGAGTCTGACTGTTGCCAGAAATGGTGAGTATCTTGTCAATGCGAACAGAACGTTGCAGCGTGATGAGGAAGAACTGCTCCAGGTGCTGAAGATAAACAAAAAGCAGATTAAGGCATACGTGGCTCTGGCGAAGGGAAGGCATGATGTTAAACTTACCGCGCATTTGCTGGATCTTCTGGGTGAGGCTTCGCAGAAGAATGTCATAGACAATGTAATGCAATATCTCCAGACCCGCGAATTGAGCAAACAGAACATAGAACGCGTCTTTCCCGAGTTGAGTGCCTCTGAACAGGAAATCTGTTACCTTATCCTGCAGAACAGAAAACTGAGTGAGATTTGCACGCTGCTCAACAAGTCGGAATCGAACATCACTACCCAGCGGGCCAACATCAGAAAGAAGTTGGGAATGGGCTCTGCTGATAACCTGAAGAAGGTTCTGGAGAAGCGCATAGCTGAAAGCCAGTAGGCCGATGAGGCTGATACTGAACCATATCCTGTTATTTTCGGAAATTTTGAACATATTATGATAAGATGTGAATAGTCATTTATCACCGAAAAGCCGTATCTTTGCACCCAGATAATAAATGAAACGTAAATCAATAAAAATCATTAAAATAGAAATCATTAAGAAGAAATGAAGAAAATAATTATCTTATGTTTCGCGCTCGGAGCTTTCCATACACTTGGCGCACAGGAGACGCTTACGCTCAGCCAGTGCCTGCAGATGGCAGTGGATAACAACCTGTCGCTCCAGAGCAGCCGAAACGAAATAGCTAAGGGAAAGTACGCTATCAGCGAAAATCAGGCTAAACTCTATCCGCAGATTAATGCGGTGGCACAGCTCAACGACAACTTTACGCCGCCTGTTTCGGTTACCGACGGCTCGGCTTACGGCAAGCCTTATAATGTAACCAAGACGTTGCAGTATAATGCATCGGCGGGTGTACAATTGCAGATGCCACTGTATAACCAGATGATTCTTACCGCCATCGACATTACCAAGATTGCCGATAAACTCAACCAACTCTCTTATGAGAAGGCGCGTGAAGACCTCATCGTGCAGACTGCCAAGATGTATTACATGGCGCAGAACATATCTGAGCAGATTCGTCTGACGAATGACAACATCAAGCGACTGGTAGAACTCAGAAACATCACCCAGGCTTTCTATGATAACCAGATGAGTCTGGAGGTAGATCTGAAGCGTGTGAATCTCAATATCGAGAACCTCACCGTGCAGCGCGATAACGCCATCGCCATGCTCGAACAGCAGTATACCATGCTCAAGTATGTGATAGATTATCCTGCCGAGAAGGAGATGAAGGTGACAGCCGTAGATCCGGGAAAGATAGAGATGGTGAAGGCTGACGGACTGGATACGGGACTCTACGAACTCCAGTTGCTGGAACAGAAGAAACTGCTCACCCAGAAGCAGACCAAACTAGCCAAGGACGGCTATCTGCCATCGCTCTCGCTGACCGGAAACCTGATGTATTCTGCCTTTACCGATAGGATAGATCACTGGATTCATTCGGGCGAATCAAACCACTGGTATGGTTCCAACGGTCTGGGCATCCAGCTGCGAGTGCCTGTATTCGATGGTTTTGAAAAGCGTTCTAAAATCAGAAAGGCGAAGATAGAGGAGGAGAATGCACGCATCGGTTACGAGGACGCCCTGAAGGGACTGCAGGCAAACTATATGAATGCGGTGAGCGAGGTGAACAACAGTCAGCGCAACTACAAGAAACAGTTTGATAATTATATCATGGCGCAGGATGTTTACAACGTAACAGCCGACCAGTATAAGGAGGGTGTGGCTTCGATGACAGCGGTGCTGCAGGACGAGATGCGCATGAGTGAGGCTATGAACAATTATCTCACAGCCTACTATAGCTATAAGGTTGCCAATCTCTCGCTGCTCAAGTTGACTGGACAGCTCAACCAGATTTCGGTTGCTAAATAACGGAGAAGAATAAATCATTAAAAAATAAAATATAAACAGGAAAACGGGATATAAAAAAGTTTACTTCATATTCCCTGATTCCAAATTACAATATAACTATGGAACAGAACGAAAATAAAAATGTAGAAACAGCAGAGGCTACACAGGTATCTCACGAAGAAACCAGGAAGAAACTCAAGAAGCAGCGCGTAAGACAGATTGTTGCCAGTCTGATAGGTGTTGCTATTCTGGCTTTCGGACTCTGGAAAATCGTATGCCTCTTCCTCGATTATAACTCTAACGAAACGAGCAATGATGCTCAGATAGAGCAATATATCTCACCGGTTAATCTCCGTGCATCCGGCTATATCGCCAAGGTATGCTTCAGGGAACATCAGGAAGTACACAAGGGAGATACCCTCCTTGTGCTCGACGACCGTGAGTATCGTATCCGTCTGATGGAGGCTGAAGCAGCCCTCAAGGATGCCAAGGCAGGAGCCAATGTCATCAACGCTACAGAGCAGACCACCGAGACATCAGCTTCTATCTATCAGGCATCTATCGATGAAATAAATGTACGACTTGCCAAACTTGCCAAGGACTGCGAACGCTATCGCAACCTGGTAGAAAAGAAGGCGGCTACTCCTATCCAGCTCGAACAGCTGGAGGTGGAATATGCAGCCACCAGGAAGAAACTCGAAGGGGTAAAGAAGCAGCAGGCTGCTGCCTATAAGGGCGTAAACGAGGTAACTACCCGCAAGCAGAATGTGGCTGCCTCCATCGAGCGTGCCGAGGCTGCCGTAGAGATGGCAAAGCTGAATCTCTCTTACTGTGTGGTTGTGGCCCCTTGCGACGGTAAACTGGGTCGCCGCTCTATCGAGGAGGGACAGATGGTAAATGCAGGAACCACCATTACCTACATCATTCCAACCAACAACAAATGGGTGATTGCCAACTATAAGGAAACCCAGATAGAGAATCTCTATGTAGGACAGAAGGTGCGTATGACCGTAGATGCCATCAGTAACAAGGAGTTTGAGGGTACGGTGACCGCCATTTCTGGTGCTACCGGTTCGAAATATTCGCTGGTACCTACAGACAATTCGGCTGGCAACTTTGTCAAGATTCAGCAGCGTGTGCCTGTAAGAATCGATTTCAACAACCTTAGCAAAGAGGATAATGAGCATCTTGCTGCCGGCATGATGGTGGTTGTCAAGGCTGAGAGAAAGTAAAAAACAGCTAGATGGAAATGAAGTAATATATGGAAGAAGAATATAAGAATTATCCGTTTTATGATTGGGTGCCCAAACCGCTCGGCATCATCTTCATGATCATCCTCTTCGTGCCGATGATTACGATGAGTGGCGTCTATTCTGCCAACAGCGGCGAGATGATGAGCGGGCTCGGCATCCAGTCGGAATACATCGCCTTTGCGGGCTTCTGCACCTCGATAGGAATGGCGGCTTTCTCGCCGTTCTTCTATGAACTGGTGTGCATCCGTAGAGAGAAGATGATGTGTATCGTTGGCTTCTCCATTCTCTTTATCCTCAGTTTCGTGTGTGCCCAGACCGACTCGCTGTTTATACTCGGACTGTGCAGTCTGCTGATGGGTTTTGTCCGCCAGACGCTGCTGATGGCGCATCTCTTCGTGCTTATCAGATATGGTTTCGGAATAGAGGCGACGAGGAATCTCACGCCGGGATGCGAGCCTACTACCGAGGAAGCATGGGATGCGGCAGATTCGGAGAAGATGGTGTCGCAGCCGGTCATCTATCTCTTCTTCATGATTATCGGACAGTTGGGAACCTGGCTAACGGCATGGCTTGCCTATGCCTATGAGTGGCAGTATGTTTATCATTTCATGATGGCATTCATGCTGGCGGGCATCATCATCGTGTTCTTCACCATGCCTTATCATAAGTATCCGATGCCTAAGTTCCCGATAACGATGTCGAAGTTTGGCAATGTTACGGTGTTCAGTATCATGCTCTGTTCGTTTGCTTATGTCATGGTATTCGGTAAGACGCTCGACTGGTTTGATGATCCTACCATCCGTTTCTCTTCGGTGGTCTGTCTTATCTTTACCGCTCTGTTCATCTATCTGGAGAAGACGAGGCGTTCACCTTATTTCATCATGGAGGTGTTCCAGCTCAGGGTCATCAACTACGGCATCCTGCTCTTCTTCCTGATGATGGTCTGCAATTCGAGTGCCATGTTTGTCAACGTGTTCACCAATGTGAGCATGAAGATAGATAACTGGCAGAACGCCACGCTAGGCAACTGGGTGATGGTGGGCTACACCGTGGGACTGATATTCGCCGTCATCGCCCGAGCCAAGAATGTTCACCTGAAGTGGATGTACTGTCTGGGCTTCCTCTTTATCGGAGCCTATGCGCTGTACATGTATTTCGAGGTACAGAACGACGGCATGTATGAGCGTATGAAATGGCCTATCATCATCCGTTCTACGGGAATGATGCTGCTCTATTCGCTCATCTCCACGATAGCCAACCAGCGCATGCCTTACCGCTTCATGTCAACCTGGGTTTGCATCATGCTTACCGTTCGTATGGTCATTGCCCCTTGCATCGGCTCTGCGCTCTATACCAATGTGTTGCAGCACAGACAGCAGTATTATGTAACCCGCTTTGCCCAGGATTACGACCGCACGAACATCGAGACGGCGAAGACTTACGACCAGACGGTGAGAGGCATGCAATATCAGGGCAAGAGTGTAACCGAGGCGCAGAATATGGCTGCCATGAGTACGAAGGGAAAGGTACAAGTACAGGCCACGCTGGTGAGTATCAAGGAGATGGCAGGCTGGACCTTCTACGGCTGTCTGCTGTGTGCCGGACTGATGCTCGTTCTCCCTTGGCGCAAGCGCAATATCGGGGAACTGACGCGTGAGTATCTGCTGAAGAATGTAGATGTGAAATCCCTGGGAAGAAGGTAGGGGAGTGCTAAAATATCATAAAAGATACAGGCTGCTCATCTGATGAATGGATATTTTTGTTATCTTCGCAGTTAAATCTGAAGATAACAGACCCATATTCATCATGAAAATAACAGATAATATCATCATATACGAGGCTCATGAGTTTCCTCAGCTGTTGATGCAGCCTTTCTACTCCGACTATGTCGGAATCGTAATCTGTCATCAGGGGATGTTCCGTTTCTGCGTAGACGGAACATCCTTTGTTGCATCTGAGGGTGAGACCGTTTTCCTCACCAAAGGAGTGATGTTTCATGTGCAGGAAACGGGCAAGAACCTTAAATATACCCTTCTTTTTTACCGTGCTGAACAGATTCGTCACATGTTGGGCAATACTGTGGTTACCATGCGTCTTTATGCTACGATTTATCCCAAACCCTGCCATGTCAGGACGACGGGCTATGAGGATATGCTTACCTCTTATGCCATGATGCTGAGGAAACTGGAGCTGGAAAAAGAGAAGAGTGGTGAACTGGATGCCTATTGTGTGCATGAGCAGAAACTGTTGCTGATGGCTGTTACGTACCGTTTGTGCAGCATCTTCTCGACATCGTTCAAGGCTGCCGGCAAGGAGATGGAACGGAAGATTGCCATCTTTGAGTCGCTGGTGCTGCTGATAGAGAAGAACTATATGCGTGAGCGCAGTGTGGCTTTCTATGCAGACGAACTCTGTCTTACACCGAAATATCTGTCGGTACTGGTCAAGTCGGTTTGCGGTCAGACGGTCCAGCAGTTGCTTTTCAAGGGATGATCCGTCGCAGTATCTATCTGATGAAGAGCACCACGAAGACGATACAGCAGATAGCCAATGAACTCAGTTTTCCCAATGCTTCAGCCTTCGGAACCTTCTTCAAGAAACATACCGGTCTGTCGCCTAAGCATTACCGTAATTGGGAAGAGGGGAATGAACCGCCTTCTTTCAAATAAAGATTTCATCCTATACCTATAAAATAAAAAAGGGACAGAGGAATTGTTCTGTCCCCTGTCCCGAAACTGTGATATAACTAAAACAACTGAGCGAAAGCCTCGGCTGTCTTTCCTGTATAGGTCTTCATTTCTGTAACCGGCTTGTAACCGAAATCCTTGAAGGCAAGGAGCTGTGTGGCAACAAACTGGTGGTCGTCAGAGATGCAAGCCTGTAACTTCATATTACCCATGCTGATGGCAGAAACAGGGAATTTGCTGATCGCTGTTTCTACATCCTTTGGGGCTGCTCTGAGGATGTTCTCAAGTTTTCTTCCATCCTCTGTAGAATATTCTTTCTCTTTTATCTTAATCACACTGTTGGTAGGTTGATAGATGAGCTTGACAGTCAAACCCATGAAACCTTTCTTTACCTGTACATCCTGGAGTGCCAAAACATCAGCACCCATCTCTAAATGATTAATCTTTGCCATAATTTTATACTGTTATTTGCTTATTCTTAATTCCTGAAAAATAATATATATTGAACTGTTTTTTGTTTTGAATAGGGGTGTAACCAATCTTATCGCAAATCTTTGGAAAGATGCGATAAACCTATATGATATTTTAAAAAGAGAAAAGAATAAGCACTAACAGAGCAGACGTCGCAGGCAAATGACATAATACTTGCTGGCGACATCAAAGTGGATTGGGGCAGTTTCCTGTCGGAAAGGCTCCATGCCACCTCCTATAGCTGATAAAAGGGATGATAAATAACGGATTCTATTTGTAAGCAATCTACTGGCAGTCTGACTGTTGTGCATGTTGCCACTTGGCAATAAGCGCTGCGGACGGCTGCTACAGATGCGGTAAGCAAGCTGTGAGGCGTTTTCAAGCTGTGCCTCAGGCTGGCTCTTGTCATGCTCAACCTTCGCCAAACCATCTTTCTTATGGCTTGCATCTTCGGTATAAGAATCCTCGGGGGTAAAAGAAATAGAGGCAGCAGATACCTCTCCATAGCCTGAGAAGACCATGGACACCAGAAAAAGGATGTATAGTATCAACTGCCTCATATTTTTATATTTAATAACTTCTTGCGATGATGACACGGGCTACGGCTGGTTTGCCGCTTACCATATCTACACCTGGAGTCTGCTCGTAAGCGAAAGGCACGCAGCGGATAGTAGCCTGAGTCTCCTCCTTAATCTTAGCCTCGGTCTCGGCTGTACCGTCCCAATGGCAGAGGAAGAAACCACCGTCCTTCACACGCTTCTTGAACTCCTCGTAGTTGTCGCACTCATAAACGTGAGCATCACGGTAAGCACGAGCCTTCTCGAAGATATTTTTCTGGATGTCTTCCAACATATTCTTTACGCGCTCAACGATGCCGTCGAAGCTTACGTTCTCCTTCTCCAAGGTATCACGGCGCATGATTTCGATGGTGTTGTTCTCCAAGTCACGGCCACCCATAGCCAGACGAACAGGAACACCCTTCAACTCATAGTCAGCAAACTTGAAGCCAGGACGCTTGGCAGGGTTGTCATCATACTTCACGGTGATGCCCAACTCGCGGAGCTGGTCGATGACAGGCTGCAACTTAGCAGTAATCTGAGCCAACTGCTCGTCGCCCTTGTTGATAGGAACGATAACCACCTGGATAGGAGCCAGCTTTGGAGGCAATACGAGACCGTTGTCATCGCTGTGAACCATGATGAGGGCACCCATCAGTCGGGTAGAAACACCCCATGAAGTAGCCCATACATACTCAGGCTTGTTCTCCTTGTTCAAGTATGTTACGTCGAAACTCTTGGCGAAGTTCTGACCCAGGAAGTGAGAAGTACCGCTCTGGAGAGCCTTGCCATCCTGCATCATTGCCTCGATGGTATAGGTGTTGAGAGCACCTGCGAAACGCTCAGTCTCACTCTTCACACCCTGCAATACAGGAACACCCATGTAGTTCTCTGCAAACTCAGCGTAAACCTTGAGCATCTCCTGAGCCTTTGCCTCAGCCTCTTCCTTAGTGGCATGAGCGGTATGCCCCTCCTGCCAGAGGAACTCAGAAGTACGGAGGAACGGACGGGTACGCATCTCCCAACGCATTACGTTGCACCACTGGTTGCAGAGGATAGGGAGATCACGCCATGAATGGATCCAGTTCTTATAGGTGTTCCAGATGATGGTCTCAGAAGTAGGACGGATGATGAGCTCCTCATCGAGCTTTGCGTTAGGATCAACCTCAACCTCTTTTCCATCCTCTGTAGAACGGAGGCGGTAGTGGGTAACTACGGCACACTCCTTGGCGAAACCTGCCACGTGCTCAGCCTCACGAGAGAAGAAACTCTTCGGGATGAGGAGAGGGAAGTATGCGTTCTGTACACCTGTCTGCTTAAACATCTTGTCGAGCTGCTGCTGCATCTTCTCCCAGATAGCGTAACCGTATGGTTTGATAATCATACAACCACGAACTGGTGACAACTCAGCGAGATCAGCCTTTACTACCAAATCATTGTACCACTGACTGTAGTTGTCAGCGCGCTTGGTTAAATTCTTGAGTTCTTTAGCCATATTGCTTTATTCTATTTATTTTGTTTTTTATTTCTTCTGTTATTTATATATTAAGGTATAAGCATGAGCCCCTTCATCATCTGCTGACGGCAGTTCATCTGTCTGCAGATGTCTTAAATCCAACTTTTAGGGATTTTCCACCCCCAAATAGGTGATTTCCTCGCTCTATTTCGACAAATACCCTTAAATTTGCATGCAAAAATACAAAAAAATATTAGAAAACTCTCCATTATGGAGAAAAAAGAGTTATCTTTGCAATTAAATAACATAAATATAGGAGATTTTAAAATGAAAAAGACTAATTTTGCAGTTGCAGGCCTCTCTTTGTGCTTGCTTTTCTCAAGTTGTGGAACCAATCAGAAGACAGGTACAGCTGTAGGTGCCGGTTCTGGTGCAGCTCTGGGTGCTATCGTTGGTGGATTGCTCAACAATAGCCATCGTGGTACAGGTGCTCTCGTAGGTGCTGCTATCGGTGCAGCTGTTGGTGGCGGTGCTGGTAACCTCATCGGAAAGCACATGGATAAGGTGAAGGCTGAGGCTGAACAGGTGAAGAATGCACAGGTTGAGACTGTAACAGATGCCAATGGCTTGTCTGCCGTTAAGGTAACATTTGCTTCTGGTATCCTCTTCCCAACTAACGGTTCTACTCTCAGCAGCAGCGCAAAGACTGATTTGGCTCAGTTTGCCGGTGTATTGAAGAATAATACCGACTGCGAGGTTTCTATCCAGGGTTATACTGATGCTACAGGTAATGACGGTATCAACTTGCCTTTGAGCCAGAAGCGTGCTGAGGCAGTTTACAACTATCTCGCTTCTTGCGGTGTTACCAGCCGTCAGGTAAAGAATGTTCAGGGTTTTGGTTCTGCTAACCCTGTTGTTAATACTACTGCTGCTTGTGCCCAGAACCGTCGTGTAGAGGTTTACATGTATGCTAGCCAGGCTATGGTTAACGCAGCCAACAACGGTACATTGAAGTAATAACTTTCATGATCCCGGAAGGGAAAAACTAAATAGATGATTTTGAAGAAAATCAAGAATATAGTAAAATGGGTGGTGGTGCTGTTTTTCAGTACCACCATTCTTGCTGTAGTGGCATATAGGTTCATTCCTGTATATGTCACTCCTCTGATGTTTATCCGATGCTTCCAGCAAGTAGCTGATGGAGAGAGTATTACCCTGCATCATCATTGGATTTCGATGGATAAGATTTCGCCTCACATGCCAGTGGCGGTAATGGCGAGCGAAGATGCGAGATTCCTGAAGCATCACGGTTTCGACTTCAATGCCATCGAGAGTGCGGCGAAGAATAATGCACGTGGTGGAAAGGTGCATGGAGCCAGTACCATCAGTCAGCAGACTGCTAAGAATGTCTTCCTGTGGCCTGGCCGTTCATGGACCCGCAAGGGATTTGAAGTCTACTTTACCTTCCTCATCGAAATGATGTGGAGCAAGCAGCGCATCATGGAGGTTTATCTCAACAGCATAGAGATGGGACCGGGTATCTATGGTGTGGATGCGGTTGCAGAATATCATTTCGACAAGAAAGCGAAAGATCTGTTTCGTGGCGAGTGTGCGCTGATAGCAGCTACACTTCCTAATCCGCGCAAATTCAGTTCGCTGCATCCTAGCGCATATATGAAGAAGCGCCAGCGACAGATAGAACATCAGATGAGATTTATCCCTACCTTCCCCCGTGAGGGCGAAGATTTCGACCCGAGCACGGCTGTGGGAGGATATAGGGTGAAGTAATACTTAGTTGATAGTTTATAGTTGATAGTTGATAGGGGTGACCTTAAAATAGTTTTTTGCCTCAAATATTGATTCATGGATTTACTGAACGACTTGAACGAAGCGCAGCGTGCTGCGGTAGAATATATTGACGGACCTTCGCTGGTGATAGCCGGTGCAGGTTCGGGTAAGACGCGTGTGCTTACCTATAAGATAGCTTATCTCCTGAGCCAGGGCATGAAACCCTGGAGCATCATGGCGCTCACCTTTACCAACAAGGCGGCTAGGGAGATGAAGGAACGTATCGGAAAACTGGTGGGAAATGATCTCGCCCAGCATCTCTATATGGGTACTTTCCACAGCATCTTCTCCCGAATCCTGAGAGCGGAGGCCGAGCATATCGGCTTCAACAACAACTTTACCATTTATGACGAAAGTGACTCGCGCTCGCTGATCAAGGCGATAGTGAAGGAGATGGGGCTGGATGATAAGAAGTATAAGCCTGCTGCCGTTCATGCCAAGATTTCGATGGCGAAGAACAACCTGATGAGTGCTGCGGCTTATGAGAGCGATGCGGCTATCTTCGAGCAGAACAAGCGTGCGCAGATGCCTGAGGTTGGTAAGATTTTCGTGGCTTACGTGCAGCGCTGCAAGCAGGCCAATGCCATGGATTTCGATGATTTGCTGACGCTAACCTATCAGCTCTTCAGGGAACACGAGGATATTCGCCACAAATATGCCGCCCGCTTCGATTATGTTCTGGTGGATGAGTATCAGGATACCAATCACGTTCAGATGTCTATCGTCATGCAACTCTGTCAGGAGAAGCAGCGTGTTTGTGCCGTGGGTGATGACTCGCAGAGTATCTATAGTTTCCGTGGTGCCAATATCGATAATATTCTCAACTATCAGCGCCAGTTTCAGGGCACGCGTCTCTTCAAACTGGAGCAGAATTACCGTTCTACCCAGACCATCGTTGAGGCGGCTAACAGTCTGATCAAGCATAACCGCAACCAGATTCCTAAGGATGTGTTCAGCGAGAATGCGAAGGGTGAGAAGATTCAGTATAAGCCTGCTTACAGCGACAAGGAAGAGGCGGCGATTGTGGCGAAGGACGTGAAGCGTATCCGGCACGAGGATGGCTGCCAGTATAGTGATTTTGCCATTCTCTACCGCACCAATTCCCAGAGTCGCAGCTTCGAGGAGGAGTTCAGAAAGCAGGGTATTCCTTATCGCATTTATGGCGGACTGAGCTTCTACCAGCGCAAGGAAATTAAGGATATTATTGCTTATTTCCGTCTGGTGGCGAATCCGGATGATGAAGAGGCTATCAAGCGTATCATCAACTATCCGGCACGAGGAATAGGGGCTACTACGGTGCTGAAGATTGCTGACTGTGCCCATCAGAACCAGGTGAGTTTCTGGGAGGTAATCGGTGCCCCTGAGCGGTATGGACTGGCGGTAAACAAGGGTACGATGAACAAGCTGGAAACCTTCAGATTGCTGATTTCTTCGTTTATCGAACGGGCTCAAACCACGGATGTCTATGAATTGGGTGATGCCATTATCAAGGAGAGTGGTATCAGTCAGGATATCATGTCGGGCAAGGATGCCGATGAGCTGGCACGTCAGGAGAACCTGGAGGAATTCTTGAGCGGTATGTCGGCTTTTGTGGAGGAACGGCGTGAAGAGGGTAAGTTCGATGAACTCTTCCTGCAGGATTATCTGCAGGATGTGGCGCTTCTTACCGATGCTGACAGCGATGGTGATAAGGATGAACCTCGTGTTTCTCTGATGACGGTTCATGCTGCCAAGGGTCTGGAGTTTCCTACGGTTTTCGTGGCTGGTTTGGAAGAGAATATCTTCCCGAGTCCGCTTTCTGCTGCTTCGCTCCGAGACCTGGAGGAGGAACGGAGATTGCTTTACGTAGCCATTACGCGAGCAGAGAAACATTGTATCCTGACGAACGCCAAGAACCGCTGGCGATATGGCAAGATGGAGTTTGATAATCCGAGTCGGTTTATCGATGAGATTGACGGCAAGTTGATTGATTGCCTGGATGAGGCTGGTGGAAGCTTGTTTGGCTCCAGAGCTGATTCGATGTCTGACCAACCGGAGTGGGCGAGAGCGCAACGTCCTCGCAGACCGTGGGAGGATGCTGAGCAGCCTAGATACAGTAGCAGATATCAGAATTCCAAACCGGTAGCATCTCAGTTTGTTGCAGATCCTAAGCCTTCTCTCTTTGATGATGAACCGGAGACTTCACGTATTTCCGGACGCTCGTCTGTTTCCGGACGCTCATCTCTCTCTGAAGGTAATTTCAAGTCTGTTAGAGCGCTGAATGCAGCTAAACGTTACATGGAGACGCATTCTTCTCATCCTGCTTCTCGCGGTACTGGATCTTCTGCATCATCAGTTTCTTCTTCTACAGCTTCATCTGCTGGCAGTTCTTCTTGCGGTTTGCAGGAGGGAATGAAGATTGAACATCAGCGTTTTGGACGGGGAACGGTGTTGAAGATTGAAGGTACTGGTGAGAATACGAAGGCTACGGTGGAGTTCGTTCATTCTGGCACCAAACAGCTTCTGCTGAAATATGCCAAGTTCACGGTAGTAGATTAAGTTCAGTAGTCTGATTTTGCGTTTTTAATAATATATTAGGGCTCTTTAGTATGCTAAAGCACTAAAGAGTCTTAATTTTTTGTGTAATTATTTGTTCTTCTTGTAACTTTTGTTTATATTTGTAGCATATTTACGAACGATATGCAAAAAAGCGTTTAATATTTAACTTATAAACAGAACGATTATGAAGAAATTAATGATGATGGCAGTAATTCTGCTTGCTGGTGTAGGAAGTGTAATGGCACAGAGCGATTACAAGCGCGGGATCTTTAACCATGTAGGTCTTAACGTGGGTGCAGGTACCGAGGGTATTAGTGTTGGTGTGGCTGCTCCTGTTACTAACTTCCTTGAGGTAGAAGCAGGTGTGAACATCATGCCATCTTTCAAACTGTCTGGTGATTTGGATGTAGATGTCAGTACCAGTTCTTTGCCTCAACTACCTAATGTTACTTATCCAACCGGTGCAACCATTCATGCAGAAGGCTCATTCGACCGTACCACCTTTAATGTAAAGGCTAATCTGTATCCATTCGGTGGTGGCAGCAAGTTCTTTATCGCTGCTGGTTTGTCAATTGGTGGTGAGAAGATTGCTGAGGTAAATGGTTCTTCCGATGAACTTCGTCAGTTCTCTGAGAACTTGCCTACTCCTGAATTGAAGAATCAGTTCCGTAAGGCTATATCAGCCAACTTGGGTGGTTACAACTTGGAGCTCGATGAGAATTATAACCTTCAGGGCGATATCCGTTGCAAGAATGTTCGTCCATACCTCGGTTTAGGTTTCGGTCGTCTGGTTCCTAAGAACTGTATCGGTTGCCGCTTTGAGTTGGGTTGCCAGTTCATGGGTAAGCTCAAGGTTTACCAGAATGGTAACGAGATAGATATCAATAAGGCATTGGAAGATGCTGGCGAGGATGATCTCTCTAAGTTTGTAAAAGACTTGAAGGTTTATCCTGTTTTGAAGTTCTCTCTTACAGGAAGAATCTTATAATATAGATAAAGAGTTATAAAAATAGATTGGGCAAGACCATCTCTGGTCTTGCCCTTTTTGTTTCTATATACTATAAATTGAAAAAGCGTCCCCGCAGTAGCCTCACGGTCACTACGGGGACTTATAATTACTAACATCTAACTTTAGCATTTTTGTTTAAACTTAAAAACATATTCTTTATGAGAGTAATTTCTCCATTATCTATAAACATAAACCAAGTATCTCATATATTGCAAGTAACTTGTATCCTGCAAATATCTTGTATCCTTAAATGCAAGTTTTTAGACAAGTTAAACCCATAGACCAGTATCTCTACTAATATCTTGATTATTTTTATTTTATTGCTTTTTGTCCGTTTAATATTAAATACTTTTAATTTGCAATGCAAAGATATAAAAAAATGGGTAAACTCCAAATTAATTTTGTTTTATTTTGTATTAAATGGCTTTTTTTGTACTTATGCAGCGGTTTTTAAGGACTAATCGGCAAAGTTAAGAGGGTGTATCAAAACATTCAAATGCTTTATGATACACCCTCTTTCTCAGGATTCTGAATATTTTTTCGTGTTTATAACGCTTCGTCTTCAGGACGTGGCATCTGTGTCTGGGGCTTCTGTTTCTTGCCTGACTTCATGAATAGTTTCTTTTTCTTGAGCCATGCAGCCTTGCGTATTTCGTATTCTTCGCGATGACGCTCCAAAAAATTATCTGCCATGTTTCGTTTCCTTTTTTACTTTGCGTTATGAATGCTTATTCTTCTTTAAACTTACTGTAAATCACCTTGATTCGGATCGGACCAGATGCCACCTTCTTACCTGTCACCTTGTCTTTGGTATAATCCTTGTCAGGATCATCCGTACCCACGATGAGTCGGGTAGAAGCGAGTGACATATCGTGATTAATCTTGGAGATGACGGTAGTATATCCCTGTGTGGTTGTGATGACGTTTACAGGAACCAGCACTACTTTATTCCAGTTTTCTCCCTTGCCCTTGTTCTTATACATGGCAGAAACCAGGTTGGCGATATTCTGGAATGTATAGGCATTCTTGTAGGTGCCGGTACTGCTGTAGCTTGCCGTATAAGAAGTACGATTGTCAGCCAACTTGCTCTTTTCGAAGAACGACTGCAAACTGTCTTTCTGAACCATCAGGATGGTGCTTGGTGTAGCAAAGTTGTATGGGTTGTCTTCGTTTTCATTGTTGAGTCGTGGGAAAGAGATAGTAGCTGTGTTGAGCGTATCCTTCTCATGTCCCTTCATGATATCTTCGATAGGGAGGGTAACCTCGGTGAAGATACCTGCCGGCGACTTGAGATAAGTACAGTTCTGCTGATTTTGATTTGCCAACTCCTCCAAGTTCTTGGTATCGTTCTCAATCTTGTTGAGCTGCAATACCTCTTCTGTACCATCGAAACGGTTGTATCCGATGCTTACAGCAGTACTGTCAGTAACGCCGTCCTTAGCCTTGATGGTCTTGTGGCGAGTCCAGTAGAAGATAAGCTCTGTATTCCAGATCTTAGCCATGTTACCCGTACCGCCTACGTTCTTGATATAGAAGCCAGGGCAGACGTTGTGCAGGAACTTGTAGTTGGTCTTGAAGTACTCAGGATGTTCGGCGTATGTTTGCATGATGTAAGAACCATAGTTCTTGTATGTCTTGCCATCTTTCTTGTACTCCTTATTCAAGTATATCTTGAAGTTCTTGACATCTGATGTATTGCTCAAGTTGTAATTACTGCTCCAGTGCTGGTTGTTTTCGCTTACCCAGCCTTCCTTGAAGGCATCATAATCAGAGTAATACTCCTTATCTTCTGCCATCGGCTTTGTCATTTCATAGGCTGTTACCTTCATTGGGGCGATGGTATCGCCGTAGCTGGCATTGTATGAAACCAGGAGGTAGCATGAGTCTGCTTCGATAGAACCTTTATTTGCCTGCTTGATGTAATCGAGTGTATCTACAGAGAAAGTAGGCAATACGCTCAACTGGGTCATGTAGTCACCCTTTACATAGTTGCCGGTTTCCAGGTCTTTCATCTTTCCGATGAGCCCCGTGTTGTTGCGGCTCAATACGGCACCTGCTACTATAGACTTTGTGGTAACATTGAACGCTGAGTTAGAAATGTTAATGTTGTCTATCTTATTAGTGATGCTACCACCGATTCCCTCGGTGGTATCATCACATGCAGCGAAAGTAAGCGCTGCTATTACTAATACTGTTAAGAGTCTTAAAATTTTCATTATCCTTGTATGTATGTGTCTCTGTTGTCGGAATTTTATTCTGCGTCAGGACAAACCTTGTTGATGAAGTCTGCGTATGGCTCCTGTATATCTTCTCCCGGATAAGCCAGTACAGGCTTGTTCTTCTCCTTCGCATAATCAAAGAGAATCTGGTTAGCTTCTTCTTCACCTTCTACCACACCGTCGCTATAGTCGATGGCGAGTTTGCCGAGCTCAATGAAGTTGAAGTCGTCCTGATAGCTGTCGAGCAGTTCAGACTTGGCATCACGGAAGGCAACGCAACGTTTGAAGTTGGTACCCAGTTCACCCTTGAGTTCGTTGGTATAGAGAGCGGTAATCACCTTTGATTCTGCAAATGAAGGCTCTTCGCTGTAGGCAGTCTTTACATAGAAAGGCACTACTGCGCTAGCCCAACCCTGGCAGACGATTACATCAGGCTGCCAGCGGAGCTTCTTTACGGTTTCCAATACGCCACGTGCGAAGAAGATAGCTCTTTCTCCGTTGTCGGCATATTCCTTTCCGTTTTCATCGGTACCCATCTGGCGGCTCTTGAAATAGTCGTCATTATCGATGAAATAAATCTGCTGTCGTGTTGTTGGTATAGATGCAACCTTGATGATCAGCGGATGGTCTGTATCATCTATGATAAGGTTCATACCAGACAGGCGAATGACCTCGTGCAATTGTCCGCGACGCTCGTTGATGGTGCCCCACTTAGGCATGAAGGTGCGGATCTCAAAACCTGCTTCCTGCATCTTCTGAGGCAGTTCGCGTCCCATGATTGACATGTGAGACTCGGCTACGTATGGGTCGATCTCCTGATTGATAAATAATACTTTTTTTGCCATAAAATTTAAATTTTATTCTTACGAATTACGTGCAAAGGTACAAAAAAAACTTCAAATAGGGGCATTTTTTCTCCGAAATTCATTATTTTCGGCAATAATTCGCATATTTTTAGGTTTTTTCTTTCTCATTTGAGAAAAAAGTTGTTATTTTGCACCCGAAAACAGATTATGACGATGAAAGTATTCAATAAGATTGTTGACCTCCAGAACGAACTCTTCATGTGTCGTAAGGAGGGAAAGGAAATCGGCCTTGTGCCAACTATGGGTGCGCTGCATGAGGGTCACGCCTCTCTTGTTAAGCGCTGTGTGAAGGATAATGGCGTGACTGTAGTTTCTGTGTTCCTGAATCCTACACAGTTTAATGATCAGGGTGACTTGGATCGCTATCCTCGTACCCTCGATGCTGACTGCAAGCTCTTGGAGGCTTGTGGTGCTGACTATGTGTTTGCACCATCGGTGAAGGAGATGTATCCTACACCTGATACACGCCACTTTGAGTTTCCACCTGTTTCTACCGTGATGGAGGGTGCCAAGCGCCCGGGTCATTTCAATGGTGTATGTCAGGTAGTGAGCCGTCTTTTCTATATCGTTCGACCAACTCGTGCTTATTTCGGTGAGAAGGATTGGCAGCAGATTGCTGTCATCAAGCAGCTCGTGAAGTACATCAACAGCGATGTGCAGATTGTGGAGTGTCCTATTGTCCGTGATGAGGATGGTTTGGCTAAGAGCAGCCGTAATACTTTGCTGGCTCCTGATGAGCGTGCCATTGCGCCAAATATCTATAAGGCCCTGAAGGAGAGTGTGGAGTATGCCAAGACTCATACCGTACAGGAAACTCACGATAAGGTGGTTGCCGACATCAATGCTGTAGAGGGTCTGGAGGTAGAGTATTTCCAGATTGTGGATGGCGACAGCCTGCAGGATGTTTCTTCATGGGAGGATAGTGCATACGTGGTAGGTTGCATCACCGTTTATTGCGGTAAGACTCCTATCCGTCTCATCGACCATATCAAGTATAAGGGATAATTCCTCGATAGATATTCTTTATTAAGTTTAATCCGTAACAGATCAAGTAATAACAGAACAATGCAGATAGAAGTATTGAAGAGTAAGCTCCATTGTGTAACCGTAACTGAGGCTAACCTGAATTATATGGGTAGCATCACCATCGATGAGGACTTGATGGACGCTGCTAATCTGATAGCAGGCGAGAAGGTTCAGATTGTAGACAACAACAATGGTGAGCGCTTGGAGACCTATATTATCAAGGGTGAGCGTGGCAGCGGTTGTATCTGCCTGAACGGTGCTGCAGCCCGCAAGGTGCAGGTGGGCGATACCGTCATCATCATCGCTTATGCCCTGATGGACTTTGAGGAGGCTAAGACCTTCAGGCCAACCGTAGTTTTCCCAAAAGAGGGAAACAGGGTTTAATATTCAATGGAAACAAAAGAAAGGGTGTGTCATGGACTTATGGCACACCCTTTCTTTTGTTATGGTGAGGACGAATCACATCGCTCTTGTTCACCACGTTGTCGCCATCCTTGGCGCTGATAGGGATAAATAAGGTGTAATTACTATATAATTTAAGGTGTAATTGCGATGGGTTAAGGATAGATCTCGATATGACTGCTGCCGGAGTTGCCATTCTTGATAATCCTTATCTGGGTGGTGATGCGCTCGCTCATCGTGTCGGTGTGACTGATGACGCCCACCTTCTTGCCTTGCGAACTTTGCAGCATGGCGAGGGAGTCGATGACGGTGGCTAGGGTATCGGGGTCGAGGGTTCCGAAGCCTTCATCGATGAACAGGTTCTCGAAGGAGATGTTGCGGGAGGATAATGCCGACAGGCCCAAGGCGAGACCGAGACTCACGATGAAGGTTTCGCCACCAGATAGGGAGGTGGTGTCTCGGATATCGTCGGCACGGTCGTGGTCGATGACTCGGATGCCCAGCGAATGCTTTACCTGCTGCAGTTCGTAACGGCTGTTGAACTTTCTGATTTCCTGGTTGGCGTGCGCTATCAGAAAACTGAGCGTATAGCATTGGGCTATCTTGCGCAGCGTCTTGCCGTCTGCTCCGATGGCATCCGTAATGGCTGTCCAGTCATCCTTTTCCTGTGTTACGAGATTCAGAGCCTCAGCCTTGTCACCCAACAGCTTTACGGCTTCCTGATGGTTCTGCATCCTGGCGTTGGCAGCAATCAGTTCGTTGCGCTGGCTTCTTTCCTGATACTCCTGCTGAATGGCTAGGAGAGCATCACGGGTTTGGGCAGGCTGATGTTCCAAGTGCTGCTGATGCACCTTTTCTGCACTCTGGTAAAGGGCGGTAGTTGAAGCCACGGCTTTCTCCTTTTCGTCCTTTTCCCGTCGGATAGCATTCCAGTCTTCGGCAGAGTGAAGTATCTCCCGGATGGTATTTCGGTTGATAAGGCTTGGTTCGATACTTCTTTCCTCGATGCCTTCCTCTTCAGAGTCTTTTCCTTCGATGCTCTTTTCTTCAAGCTGCTTGTTATATTCCTCGATCCAAAGGTCGAGTTCCTTTTCCTTCGTTTGCAGATTCTCTTTCATCGTCTTGTTCTGAGACAGCATGGTTTGATGCGAACCTTTACTGTTGGCGAGTTCCGCCTTCAGCTTGTTGATATTCTCGTTCTGGTTATCTGCTGCTTTCGTAGCCTCATCCTTTGCTGCTGTCAGTCTTTGTTCTGCCGCATCTGGTTCTTCTCCATTCAGAATCTGCTTGTATTTCTCCTGCCATTCCTCCATTTCCTTCTTGGCGCTATTCCATGCCTGAAGGGCTTTCCCGTAAGCCTCCTCCTTGCTCTTCTGCTGCGATATGAGGTTGGCGGTAAGTGCTTTCTGCTCAGCTAGTTTTGTGACGCAGGTTGAAGCGTTTTCTTGGGCTTTGTTCTGTATAGTAGAAGCCTTGCTTTCATACGCAGCTTCATCCTTTACAGCCTTGTCCTTGAGTTGGGTCAGCCGTTCTATCTCTTTCTGAATCTTGTTAAAGAGGCTCAGTTTGCTGCCCGCATCTTTCGCCTTGTTTTCATAGATAGGCAAGAGCGATTTCAGTTCTGCCTCTGCCTTTGGAATCTTTGGATACTGGGCGATGAGCGCCTTCCATTCCTCTTCGTAAGTTGCGATTTCACCCGACAGTTTTTTCTGTTGTTTCTGGAGCGTCTGTACTTCGCCGTCGTTCTGTTTTCTCTCGCCGGAAAGTTCCTTCTCCTCTTTCTGCTGCAGTTTCAGCAGATCCTCCTTGGCTTTCAGAAGTTGCGAGAGTTCTGTGGTGGCTTCCTCAAACTGTCTGTTGTCGGTATGATACGGATGGGTCGTGCTGCCGCAGAGCGGACAAGGTTTGCCTTCGGTCAGGTTGGCACGATGAATCTCCCATTTCTCGCTCACCATGAGGGTATAGGCATTTCTCAGCGTCAGGGTCTCTTGGGTCAGCGCCTCGATGGTCAACTTGCCCAGGGCTTCATCTATCTCCGTATTTCTCTTGCCCAAGACCAGGATGCGCTCCTCATTCTTCTGCTTTTCTTTTGTGGCAGTATTGAGATGAGCCACAACCTTGATGGCTTGCTGGACATCCTGCAGTTTCCTGTCGGCTACAGTCTTGCTGTTCTGCAGTTCCTCTATGTTCTGTCCGGCAGTCTTTTTCCTTTCCGTCTCCCAAGCCTGTTCTGCGGCTTGCGTCGCTTCGTGCAGAACCTGTTTCTGCTTGGCAATCTCTTCCTGTGTCGCTTTGAGGGCAAGGTTCGCTTTCTCTGTTTCTGCTTCCCATTTTTGGATGTTTCGGGTGTTTTCCTCCACGTCTTTCTGGGCAGTTTGATTCTCTTTCTGAGCCAACTCCAATGCCTCTTTCTTTTCTTTCAGATTCGGCATAGCCGCTTCCATTTTGGTTTTCAGCGCCCTTGCTTCAGCGATGATCGGCAGCGCCTTTTCCAGCTGTTCCTGTGCCTTGCTTACTGCTTCCTGCAGACTGGCGAGAGTTTTCTCGCTTTCGTCGATGGCAGACTCTTGACTTTTGATGTTCCCTTCCGCTTTCAGGATGTTTTCTTCCTGCTCGTGGATGCTTTGCGTCTGTCGCTCTACTTCCTGCAGTAGGTTGACAGCTGGCTGTACTTCATCGTGCAACTGCAGACGGAGAATCTGGGTTTGCATCGCTTTAATAGCATCTGCTGCTTGCTCCATATCAGTCTGGCAGATAGTGATTTGCTTGATTTGCTTATCGTTTTCCTCAAACCATTGCAGGTCTTTCGAAATGGCTTGCAACTGGCTGTCGAGTTCCTTCTCAGCCTTTTCCAGGCGGTCGATTTCCTCCTTCAGTTGGGCGAGTTCTTCATCGTTCAGTAGGTTCTGTTTTACGGCTTCCACCGATGCAGCCATCTGGTTGTAGGCATCCGTCGCCTGGTCTTTCGCCTTCTTGATTTCAGTAGCGATGTTCGTATAAGTTTCCTCGCATCCGATGAGTTTTTCCAGGAGTTCGTACCGCTCGTTTTCCTTCGCCGTCAGGAAGTTGGCAAACGAGCCTTGGGCGATGAGCACGGTACGGAGAAACTGGTCGTAGTCGAGTCCGATGATGTTCGGCAGTTCGTTCCAGTCGGCAGTTTCCTCCGTTATCTCTTCTCCGTTTCTCGTGATTTTATAGAGCGCAGTCTTGGCGTTCTCGTAGCGCACTCTCTGGAATCTGACGTGCCATTCTGCGCGGTAGATGCTGCCGTTGCTGGCAAGGAAGGTGAGTTTGCTGTAGCCTTCCTTCTTGCCACGTGTCAGGATGTTTCGGCTGTCGGTAGGAGCCAGACGGTTACTTTCGCTGGCATCGGCAGCTCCGAAAATCTCGATGTTCTGGTTCTTGTCGCCTTTCTTCCTAGGGTAGCGAGGGGCGCGGTTGTAGAGGGCAAGGCAGATAGCATCGAGTAGGGTAGACTTGCCACTTCCCGTCGGACCTACGATGCTGAAGATGGTGCTCTCGCCTAAGGCACCTTCTTCAAAGTTGATGACCTCGCCTCCCTGTTTGTCAAGCGAAGCGAGGTTGAGTATTTCGAGTTGTAGGAATTTCATAATGATAATGTCGTTAATAAATCGGATAACATTTTCTCCTGTCTTTCGTTCATCGGAGCGTTGTGTCTGATGGCGAAGGCTTCCTTCAGCGTATCGAGCGGAGGACGGTTGATGATGTCTTCTATGCTGGTGATGTGCTGGGAACCCTGGATGGTGGAGAGGTCCAGTTGCGGGATGATGCGCTGGATTTTGCAGAGCACGGCATCCTTTTCGTTGACGAGTTTCTCCAGTTCCTTGATGTCATCGCTGGTCAGTTTCTCCTGTTTTACCTTCAGCATCACGTAGTCGAAATGGTCGCTCAGTTCGCCGTCAGTTCTCTCCGAGAGTTCAGAATTGATGAGCTTCTGCCATTTTTTGAAGGTTAGTTCCTCCTCGTCTTCGGGCAGGATGCGGAGGGCGTGCTGAGGCTTGTATTCCAGGAAATCTACTTTCCATTCCTTGCTCTTGCCGGTCTCCTTTCCTTCCTCCTCTTCTCCGTGTTCTATGGTGATGAGGTCGATGCCGTGGGTGTAGTCTTTCTCGGCAAACGACATCGGGAGGATACTTCCCGTATATCTTGCCCAGTCGGTGTTCCAGATATGTTGCCGCTTGTGGATGTGTCCGCAAGTCATATAGTCGGGATGTTCGTTCCATCCTTCCAGGTCCACTTCCTCCTGTCCGCCGATGATGATTTTCTCGCTCGCATCCTTTTTGGCGATATCCGAACCCTTGGCGTACATGTGTGCCATCATGATGCACTTCCTGCCCGGGTATTTCTTTCGAGCCTCAGCCGTCAGTTCTCTCAGAAAGTCGTTGACTCCCTGCGAGTAACTGGCGTTCTGCACCACATCGCTTCTAAGGAAAGGTACGGCGAGGACGATGACTTCTTCTCCTTCCTCGTTGGTTACGGGGATGATGAGGTCATCGAAGGAATAGATCCAATGTCCGCCGGTTTTATCATCGTCCTCGCTTTCTCCCTGCTTCCAGATTTTCCTTACGTTTCCTCTTATTTCCACGTGGTATCGGGTGAGCAGCGGACGGGGAGCCTCCAGTCGGCTGGCGGAATCGTGGTTGCCGGCGGTAATGATGACCTGCATGTTAGGGCACAGTTGGGTAGCATCGGCAAGAAACTCGTAATAAACGGTCTGTGCCGCTGCCGATGGATTTCCGTTATCAAAGATGTCTCCTGCTATGAGGAGAGCATCGGGCTTTTGTCCAGCTATCTGTTCCAGGAGCCATTTCAGGAAATGCTTGTGTTCCGGCAGACGGTCGTTGCCGTGAAACAGGTTGCCCAGGTGCCAGTCGCTGGTTGCTAATATCTTCATACTCATAAGAATGTCTAATCTTAGTCTTTTTCTTTGTCTTTGTCTTGCAATCCTTTGGCCTTTGGTTTGCAATCCTTTGGCTTTTGGCTTGCAATCTGACTACAAAGTTAACACAATTATTTGGGATACGCAAAGAAATAAGCTCAAAAAACGAAGAATTATGGCCGGAAAAGTAAAGATATTCAGGAAAAGTCTTGTTTTATACCTGATAAAGTTGTATCTTTGCAAGATAGAAATCTTCGTTTACCGACGTTGAACCGCCATTCGCCGACGTTGAACCGCCGTTCAGCGTCGGTGAACGGACATTCAGCGTCGGTGAACGGAGATTTCTCCTAGGATAAAATACTTTTCTTCCTAGGTTTGTGGTCTTTTCTTCTTAGGTATGATCATAAATACTGTAGGATGCAAAGGCTGCTGCAATAAGTAGTGATAACAATCTTAATAAGAAAGGAAACTGATATGGCTAAGTACAAGTTGCAAGAGTTGAATGATTTGCGTGATGAAGGCAAGCGCAGAGTTTATCCCAAGATGGTGACCAACCGTACTCTATCCCGAAAAGAGTTCGTCAAGATGATGCAGAACTACCATCGCGGTATTTCGGAAAGTACCACGGAGGCTGTATTGACCGATGTGGTTGATATGCTGACAGATATGCTCTCCATGGGTTACAACGTGAATCTGGAAGGTTTCGGCACCTTCTCCCTCTCCCTCGCTTTCGAGGATGAGAAGCCTAGGGAAATTCTGAATCCAGATGATAAGATGACGTACCGCAAGGTGGGAGTGAAAGACATCAACTTCAAGGCGTCTCCTGAGTTTATCAAGGAGGTGAAGCGTGAAACCGACCGTGACCTGGAGCGTGATATGGGTGGTGTAAAGGTTATCCGTAAGCAGCTCTATTCCAAGGAAGAGCGCATCGCCCGAGCCCTGGAGGTGATAGAGAAGAACGGAGTCCTCACCCTAGGCGATTATGCTTCCATCAACAACCTGAGCCGTACTTCCGCCTCTATGGAACTGAAGGAGCTGACAAATGACAAGACTTCGCCGATAGATTCACTAGGCCGCGGCAGCCATAAGGTTTGGGTGAAGAGAAAAGAATAAATGCAAATATCTCTCAGAATATTTGTTAGTTTCAATTCTTTTTCGTATTTTTGCGGTGTAATTAAAATGATAGTGTTATGACGAAAGTAACAAGGGAACATCTTGAAGATGAGGTACTCAAGTCGATTCAGAAGAAAGCGGAGTCGATTATGCCGAAAGATGCCAAGGTTATCCTTTTCGGGTCAAGGGCTAGAAGGGATGCTAAAGCAGATTCCGACTGGGACATCCTTGTGCTTCTGAACAAGGATAAGATAGATGAGCAGGATCATGATAATTACACCTATCCTCTTTGGGAATTGGGATGGCAAATCAATCAGATGATTCACCCGATAGTGTATTCGATGAAGGATTGGCAGAGCAAAAAGGGCAGTCCTTTTTATAATAATGTAGAAGAGGAAGGGGTGATGCTATGCTAGAAAAAAAGGATAATGGTATGCCGACAGATAGCCGCTATTTTGCGCAAAAAGCAATAGATGCCGCAGATGAATTGTGGGATAAGGGCTTGATAGATGAAAATACTATTGAGCAATGGAAGCATGAACATATGAGAACGCCTTATTCTAAATAAATGCAGCGGATTGTATTAAAATAGATGTTTAATTTAATGTCCAATAATTATGAAGCAGATTACCATAGATTTTAAGAACGCTTTTGATTGTTCCAAGAAGAAAAAGTCGAAGGTTTGTCGCTCTGGCTATGTACGTTTGGTTCGTTTTATGGATGATAAGAAGCATACTAGACCACAAGTGTATGAGGGCGATTTGTTGGAGGCTATTATGGATGTAAAGAGGGGGAATGTCAAGAACTTCGATACATTGGAGGATATGATGAACTATCTGGAAGCTTAGACATGAGTATAAAATGCCTGGTTAAGAAGTAAATCATTGAACTTTTGCATGTGGTTCAAGCACGGGCTGAAGGCCCAAAAGCTCCTAGCCCAGGGCAACACCCTGGGTATTAAGGCGTTGTCCCCCTGCGCCCTGTAAGGGCAAAAGCCTTGAATATAAGCTGCTTTATAACCAATTTTATTTGGGATTTGCAAGAAACTATTTCTCTTTTAAGTCATTTGCCGACTTTTCGAAATCTGCTTTGATTTCATCTAATAGTGGATTTCTGTTTTAGCATAAATGTCAATGCCATCATATTGTTTTGCTCTTTCGAGCATCTCCTCTTTATGTTTTAGGAGTTGTTTAAACTTTCTGATGGTTTCCTCCTTTGTATTGTTCTTTGTTGCTTGCATAATAACCTCCTTTTTAATGTTATTGTTATTAATTTGGTGGCAAAGATAAGAAAAGTAAATGAGATATGCAAGAAAAAAGACCCAAAATTTTGTGAAGCCAATTCTTTTTCGTACTTTTGCAGTTGTCTTGCTGTGGATGGCTGGCGATGAGTCGCTGGCTAGATAAAAATCCATGGCTTGGCCTATCATAATTAAGAAAGACGTTCTCTA
>ULTX01016473.1_pt1 | contig 58891 bp, 44 predicted proteins | sample 1958041 | NCBI WGS metagenome assembly ULTX01 (sample SAMEA4835747, study PRJEB28245) | human gut metagenome | biome: gut microbiome; material: fecal sample | place: Denmark | collected 2008
CAGATACATTAGCAAAGGAGGCTGATTTCTTTTCAATTGGTACTAATGACCTTACACAGTATACTATTGCAGTAGACAGATGCAATGAAAATGTGGCATATCTGTATTCCGCATTTAATCCGGCAGTATTAAGGCTTATAAGAAGGATAATAGAATGTGCCCATAATGCAGGTATTGAAGCCGGAATGTGTGGTGAGGCAGCTGCAAATGCTTTAATGGCTCCGATACTTTTATCATTTGGTCTGGATGAATTTTCAGTATCAACAGGAAAGGTATTAGAGACGAGAAAGACAATTGCAGACTGGTCAATTAAAGAAGCCGGACTTGTAACAGATAAGGTTATGTCAATGGCAACTGAGAAAGAAGTAACAGACTATCTTAGTGACTATATATCAGAAAGAAATAAAAAGTAAAAGGAAATATATATATGGCAGTTTATGAGACAGATGAGATTATCGAGAGAGTTATTCTGGTTGGAGTAGCATTTGATACAGATGATGATACAGAACGCTCTCTTGATGAGCTTGGAGAGCTTGCTAAGACAGCAGGCGCGCAGACAGTTGGAAGAATGATTCAGACAAGAGATAACTTTCACCCTGCAACATATATTGGCAAAGGTAAGATTGAAGAATTAAGACTTATGATTGATGAGCTTGATGCTACGGGAATTATATGTGATGATGAATTAAGTCCTGCCCAGTTTAAGAATCTTGAGGATGAGCTTGGAATCAAGGTAATGGATAGAACAATGGTTATTCTTGACATATTTGCGGCAAGAGCTACATCAAGTGAAGGTAAGATTCAGGTTGAGATGGCACAGTTAAAGTACCGTTCAATAAGACTTGCGGGTTTCGGAACATCAATGTCAAGACTTGGTGGCGGAATAGGAACAAGAGGTCCCGGTGAGAAAAAGATTGAGACAGACAGACGACTTATAAGGGACAGAATATCAAAGCTCTCAGCAGACCTTAAGGATATGAAGGAACACAGAGATGTCCAGAGAAGCAAAAGAGCTAAGACATCAACACCTGTTGCGGCTATAGTTGGATATACTAATGCCGGCAAATCAACACTTCTTAACAAGCTTACTGATGCGGGCGTGCTGTCGGAGGATAAGCTTTTTGCAACACTTGACCCTACAACAAGAAGTATGGAACTTCCTAATGGAGAGAAAGTGTTGCTTACTGATACAGTCGGATTTATAAGAAAGCTTCCACATAATCTTATTGAAGCATTCAAGAGTACTCTTGAAGAGGCAAAGTATGCAGACATTATAGTGCATGTTGTTGATGTATCCAACCCGGACTATGAACAGCAGATGTCAACAGTATATGCAACACTTAAGCAGTTAGGTGTTGAAGGAAAGCCTGTTGTTACATTGTTTAATAAATGTGATGTTTTACAGGAGAAGCCGGCAGCTAAGGATTTGCATGCAGACTACACATACAATATATCTGCCGTAAGAGGCAATGGCCTTGAAGCATTTAAAGAGTGCTTACAGGAAATTATTCTTAAGAGCAGAATAAGAATTGAAAGAGTATTTTCTTACAGAGAAGCAGGTAAGATAAATCTTATAAGACAGTTCGGACAGCTTGAAAGTGAAGAGTACACAGAAGACGGAATTAAGGTGCTTGCCTATGTTCCTAAGGAGATAGAAGGGAAGTTGTAATTATGAATCTGATAGCAACAGTAGATAAGAACTGGTCAATAGGAAAACAGGGACATCTTCTTGTTAATATTCCGGAAGATATTAAGCTTTTCCGAATGGAGACAGCTGGAAAAGCTGCAATAATGGGAAGAAAGACTTATGAACAGATTACAGACAGAACAGCTCTTATAGACAGATATAATGTCGTACTTACCAATGACTTGACTTATAAGAAGGACGGAGTAGTTGTGGTACATTCAGTAGAAGAGGCACTTGAAACGGTTGCATCATATAAGTCAGAGGATGTATATGTAATCGGTGGAGAATCTGTATTTGAACAGTTTCTTCCATATAGCGATGTGGCACACATAACGAGTGTTGATTATAAGTATGATGCAGATGCACATTTTCCTAATCTGGATAAGATACCAGACTGGAAAGTTACACAGATGAGTGAGGAACACACATACTTTGATTTGTGTTACGAATTTAAAAAGTACTGTAAAATGTAAATTATGCTTTGAATCGTGCAGAAACGGATATGATAGAAAAGTTTCTGACATATTTTCTTCATTGAAAATATACATTTTATTTGATACTATAATAAAAAACAAGAGAGGGGAGAAATGTTATGTTTTGCACAAAATGCGGATATAATGCAGGGACAGCTAAGTTTTGTCCAAAGTGTGGAAATCCTTTGAATCCACAGCCAGTACAGGAGACACCAGTACAGAGTGAGCCGGTAGCAGCACAGCCGGTACAGGAAACACAGGTACAGAGTGAGCCTGTAGCAGCACAGCCAGTACAGGAGACACCAGTACAGAGTGAGCCGGTAGCAGCACAGCCGGTACAGAGCCAGCCAGTACAGCAGTTTGGTACACAGCCACAGGCAGATGTGACACCACAGCAGCAGTTTGGTACACAGCCACAGTTTAATGCTGCATCACAACAGCAGTTCGGAACTCAGCCACAGTTTGGTGCAGTTCCACCTGTTAATGGAGATGTTCCAAGATATCAGGCAGCAGATCCTATGCAGCCACAGCCTAAGAAGAAAAAGAAGAAGTGGCCATTAGTTGCAGTTATATTAATTGCACTTGCAGCTATAATAACAGCAGTTGTTATTGTTGTACTTCCTAAGTTAAAGAAAGAGTTATCACCTACAAAGCAGGCAGTAACAGCTATTAAGAATGTTGGTGCGTCACTTGAAGATTCTGTTGATAAGTTATTTAATAATTTAGGTACTAATACAGTATCGGATAAGAACGAAATTTCTGGAACATTTAAGTTTGATAATATGACTGTTAATGGTGAGTCATATAGTAAGTATGTCAAAGCAGATTCAATTAAGTATGATATACAGACAGATACTTCATTACAGAAAGCTGCCGGAGACTTAAAGCTTCAGAATGGCAGCACAGAATTACTTACTGTTTCATTCTATACTGATGGTTCGACAGTGTATTTCAAGATTCCTGAATTATTTACAGAGACATTCAGTATGTCAGTAGATCAGATTGTTAATGATACAGATATAGATCCTTCATTTGGTTATCCATTTGATATGAGTGATATATCAAGTTACCTTTCAGTATTAAATTCAGGTGATTTTTCACAGTATAAGGAGCCAGCCAAGGCGGCAGCCAAAGCATTAGCTAAGGGTATTGATGCATTTGCAGATGCATGCCAGTATGGTAAGAATGACAGCCTTACATATAAGTCAGATAATGGCGATATTGAAGTTACAGAATATAGTGTGACAGTTACAGAAGAGGCTGTTAAGGCAGGCGTTAATGCAGCAATTGATGCATTATATGCAGATTCAACAACATCAACATATATGTCAATGCTTACTATTGCAGGTGTAACACAGGACAGTCTTAAGAAAGAAGTGGCATCATCAATTCAGGGAATGGATCCTGTAACTTTTTCAATGTATGTTAATAAGGATGATGCAATTGTAAGAATTTCAATTGATAATGCTGATGTTAATGGAAATTCAAATGGAACTATAGCAATTTCTTTTGTAGGAAAAGATAATATTTCTGATTATGTTGTAATTGAAGCAAATGCTGATGATACTAACATGAAATTTACAGTACAGAATGCAGATAACAGATCATCTGTAGCTTTTGATATGAAACAAGGAAGCGAATACATGAAGATGGCACTTGATTGTTCATTATCAGGAAGTACAGTAGCTATTAACAATATGTCTATAGATATGAATATAGATGATGTTAAAGCTAATATGAAGATTACAGGAGACTATTCACAGAAAGAGTTCAGCTCAATGAAGTATTCTTCATCAAGTTTTCCTAAGCCTGTGAATGTAGACAAGATGACATCTGCACAGCAGACAGCACTTGTGACAGAGTTTGTCAAGAATTCTGCTGTATTCAAAAAGATAATAAGCGATGATCTTTATAAGCAGTTATTTTCAGTAGCATTGTCAGGCAATTAAATTACTAATGAAATAATAAAATAATTCACTAAGATAATATGGGGGATAATATGGAAATAGCAATTGTTATAGGAATTATAATAGTCTTGCTGATTATATTTATATTTGCAAGTTATATTAAAGCACCAACAGACAGGGCATTGATTGTTTCAGGTCTTAGAAAACATCCAAAGTTTGTAATTGGTAAATCAGCATTAAGAATACCATTTTTACAGAGAGTTGACAGACTGGAACTTAAAATGATTTCAGTAGATGTAAAGACTAAGGAATCAGTTCCTACTAATGAGTATATTAATGTTAATATTGATTCAGCCGTTAAGATTAAGGTTGGTTCAACAACAGAAATGCTTGAAAAAGCAGCCAGCAATTTCCTAAATAAGAATGAAGATTATATTAGAAATTCTGTAGGGGATGTGTTAGAAGGTAATGTCCGTGAGATTATAGGACAGATGAGACTTGAAGATATTGTTCAGGACAGAAAAATGTTTGCTGAGAAGGTACAGGAGAATGCTGCACCGGATATGGCAAGAATGGGTCTTGAAATTGTAAGCTTTAATGTCCAGAATGTTACTGATGAGGGTAATGTTATTGAAAATCTTGGTATTGACAGGGTTGTAAGTATCAGCAAGTCGGCACAGATATCAAGAGCTGAGTCTGAAAGAGATATAGCTGTTGCAAAGGCTAATGCAACCAAGCAGGCTAATGATGCAAGAATTGAAGCAGAGACAGCAATTGCAGAAAGAAATAATGAACTCGAAATTAAAAAGCAGGAATTAAAGAAAACTGCTGATGTCAAGAAGGCTGAGGCGGATGCTGCATATGAAATCCAACAGCAGGAACAGAGAAAAACAATCGAAATTACAACTGCAAATGCTAATATAGCAAAGCAGGAGAAGGAAATTGAATTAAGAGAAAAAGAGATTGCTGTTAAGGAAAAGACACTTGATGCTGATATCCGTAAACAGGCAGAAGCAGAGAAATACGCTGCACAGCAGAAGGCTGATGCACAGCTTTATCAGAGACAGAAGGAAGCAGAAGCAAAGCAGTTTGAAATACAGAAGCAGGCAGAAGCTAAGAAAGCACAGGCAGAGGCTGACAGATTCGCAAAAGAACAGGAAGCTGAAGCGGTAAAGGCACAGGGAATTGCTGAAGCTGAGGCCATTAAAGCAAAAGGTATGGCTGATGCTGAAAGTATTAAGGCCAAAGGTCTTGCTGAGGCGGAAGCTATGGAGAAGAAAGCAGAAGCTATGGCGAAATATGGTAAAGCAGCAATGACAGAGATGATTATTAAAGTTCTTCCAGAGATGGCTGAGGCAATAGCTAAACCACTTGAAAGCATTGATAAGGTTACAATTATTGACGGTGGTTCTGGTGAAAATGGTGTGGGAACATTTAGCGGTAATGTGCCATCAGTACTTGCAAAGACTATAGAGAGTATCAAAGAGACTACAGGCTTTGACCTTACAGAAGTCATGAAAGCTAATACATATGATGCAAAGACTACTAAGAACGTGAATTTTACTGGATTTCCGGAAGGAATGAGCGCTGCTGCAAGTGAAGAAGCAGAAGTGAAGAATTTAGTTCCAAATTCAGAAGAAAACTAATTGCTATAGTTAAAATCAGGCACCAGATTGAAAATATTCAGTCTGGTGCTGATTTTATAATTATGAGTATACAATGTAGGTGTTGTAGCGGAATTTACGCAGCTTCTGCTCCATTTTAATGGCGTTTGAAAGCTGTCTGAAAGCACCAACCTGAACTTTATAATAGTCATTCTCATATATGATAAAAGCTGGGAATCCTTCAATAAGCAGGGAATTAAGCATGCGGTCTGCATTATTTTTATTGCGGTAGGCACCAACCTGAACACGATAAAGTGGCTCAGGAGAAAGGTCATCATCACAGTTACATGCTGGTTTAGCAGGAGGTGCAGGCTTTTTTTCGCATGCTGCAGGCATGATTTCAGCGGATTTGGCAGAATCTGATTTCACTGATGGGACTTCACCTGAAGTAGCCTGTGCAGTAGTATTATTTGTCTTTGGTTTAATTCCAAGGGTCTTAAGAATACCATCTGCGATTCCATTTGCAATCTGGTTAAAGTTCTTATCAAATGTTTCATTATCTTTATCGTTGTTAATAAAGCTGGCTTCTACAAGTACGGCAGGCATTTTTGTCCGTTTGAGTACAACAAGGTTAGGACGTTCGGTAATTCCAAGATTTTTAAAGCCAGCCTTTTCCAGCTCAGAATTGATATTGGCAGCCATCTGTGATTTAATACCGGAATTATTGTAAACAAGAGTTTCCACGCCTGTGTACTGGTTAGGCGTAGGGGATGAATTTCTGTGGATTGAAACAAAATAATCAGCCTTAGCATCATTGGCATCAGTTGCTTTTTTAAAAGGTGTCTCATATTCATCAGTAGTACGGGTGTACACAACGTCAATACCATTTTTTTCTAATATATCACCTACGGCAAGAGCGAGCTTTAAGTTGTCATCTTTCTCAGCTCTGCCATTATATGTTGCACCATAGTCGCTACCGCCGTGTCCGGCATCTACAGCTATCTTATATTGAGCCATAATATCTCCGATAACATTAATCATATTATTGTATGCAAAAGACATAATAAGCGTACCTGTCACATATATTTATCTTAAGATGAGAAAGAGGACAGATTATGAACGTTGGATATGTACATACATTTGAAGTGCCAGAAAATAATATTGATAAAGGCCGATTGAAGGTAAGTGTTGTCAATGAAGAAAATGTGCCAATTAAAGGAGCGGCTGTAAGACTGTCGTATACAGGAAATCCTGATAATATAATAGGAGAAAGTGGTACAGACGGAGACGGGATAAGTATATTTAACGACTTAAGAACGCCTCCAATTGAATATAGCATGGAACCGGGGAACAGGCAGCCATTTTCAGAGTATGACATAGCTGTAAGTGCGCCAGGATTTGATAATGTAAATATATCAGGCAGTGATATGTTTTCGGGGGAGCTAAGCATTCAGAATGTAAAGATGTCTGCAAGGGATAATTCACAGAATAATATAGTCATACCTGTTAACACATTATATGGAGATTACCCACCTAAGATTGATGAAGAAGAGATTAAGCCTATGGGACAGTCGGGTGAAATTGTGCTTGACAGAGTTGTTGTTCCTGAAATTGTAGTTGTACATGACGGACCGCCTAAAGATACTGAGGCAGATAATTATTATGTTACTTATAAGGATTATATTAAGAATGTAGCAAGCTCTGAGATATATTCAACATGGCCGAGGCAGACAATTGAGGCAAATGTGCTTGCTATTATGTCATTTACATTAAACCGGGTATATACAGAATGGTACAGAAACAAATTTTATGATTTTACAATAACTTCATCAACTGCATATGACCAGAAATGGGTTAATGGAAGAAATGTGTTCGAAAGTATATCACAGGTAGTAGATGATATATTTGACAATTACATATCAAGACCTAATGTAAAGCAGCCAATACTTACACAGTATTGTGATGGAAAGAGAGTGACATGTCCTAACAGGCTTTCACAGTGGGGAAGCAAGTATCTGGGAGATCAGAATTATTCATCGATTGATATATTAAGATATTATTATGGTCAGGATGTGTATATTAATGCTGCAGAACAGATAAGCGGAATTCCTTATTCATGGCCGGGAACTAATCTTGATATAGGTTCATCAGGGCAGAAGGTAAGACAGCTTCAGGAACAGCTTAACCTTATTGGGGAGTATTATAATTCTATTCCGGTCCTAAGTACTGATGGAATATATGGTGAGCAGACGGCAGCAGCGGTTAAGGAGTTCCAGCGGATATTCAATCTGCCACAGTCAGGAATAACAGATTTCCCTACATGGTTTACAGTATCAGAAAAATATGTTGCACTTGCCGGACTGGCGGAATTATAAGAATGTTAATGAGGTATGTAAGGCTGTCACTTTGTGGCAGCCTTTTTAGGAGAAACATTTAAACAGCCTGTCCAAGACATGTCTTAATGTCATCTTCCGGATTGCTTATAAGTCTTAACTGGAAAGTGTCTACAAGGTACTGCAATACATTAGGGCTTAAGAATGCTGGAAGTGTCGGACCGAGATAAATATTCTTAATGCCAAGGCTTAACAGGGCGAGAAGGTCTGCAACAGCCTTCTGCTCATACCATGAAACAATAAGAGATAAAGGAAGTCCATTGACATCTGTACCAAATGCATCTGAAAGGGCATTGGCAATAAGAATAGCAGAATATACATCATTACACTGTCCGATATCAAGAAGCCTTGGAAGTCCGGCAACTGTGCCGAAATCAAGCTTATTGAAACGATATTTGCCGCATGCAAGAGTGAGAATCATGCAGTCATCAGGAACCATAGTGGCAAAATCAGTAAAATAACTTCTGCCAGGTCTTGCACCATCACAGCCACCAATCAGGAAAAAATGTCGTATCTGTTTTGATTTTACTGCTTCAACAAGTTCAACTGCATGAGACAGAGCAGCTTCATGTCCGAATCCTACTAGAATTTCTTTTGCTTCCTGCTCTTCGGTAAAGCCTCCAAGTTCAAGAGACTGTTTTATGATTTCAGAAAAATCCTTTTCACCGTCAGGCTTCTTTTCTATATATTTTATGCCATCCCAGCCTACAACATTAGTAGAATATATACGGTCTTTATATGTGTCTCTTGGACGCATGAGACAATTGGTTGTCATAAGGATACAGCCGGGAAGATTATCAAACTGTTTCTGCTGGTCCTGCCATGCGCCGCCAAAATTACCTGCAAGATGCTTATATTTTTTAAGACCTTCATAACCATGGGAAGGGAGCATTTCCCCGTGGGTATATATATTAATGCCAAGTCCTTCGGTCTGTTTAAGAAGCATTTCAAGGTCTTTAAGGTCATGACCGGAAACAATGATGAAGGGACCTTTCTTAATGTGAACGTTGACCGAGTGTGGTGATGGATTACCATATATGGTTGTGTTCGCTTCATCAAGTTTTTTCATTATCTCAATAGCCATATCACCTGTTTTAAGAGTCAGACGGATAAGTTCTTCGACAGTCAGGGTGTTATCTGTTATTGCTTCGAGTGCAATTATATAGAAATTGTCAACATTATCACTATAGTATGAAAGTTCCCTTGCCTGATGACCGTAGGCGCTTATTCCTTTAAGACCATAAAGAATAGTCTGCCTTAATGAGCGGATATCAGGATCCAGAGTTTTGTCGTACATAATACCTGCCATTGGCGCGTCACGCAGCATATCAGCTTTAGTTTCTGGCAGTTCGTATGCAGCAGATGGGGTAATATAATCAGTTGTTCCTACTATATTTTTCAGATTATTCTTGATGTCCTGGGATTGTTTAAGAAGATGGACATGGTCATCTACATTGAAATTAACATTGGTAAGAGTGGTAAAAAGACAATTCTCAATAAAGCTGACAACAGATTTGTCAACATTAAGTCCTGAATCCAGAATATGTCTGGCATAGAAGCTGATACCTTTCAGCTGATATATAAGCAAATCCTGAAGATTGGCTATTTCTGGTGTCTTTCCGCATACGCCGAGTTTAGTGCAGCCTTTTCCGCCGGCTGTTTGTTCACATTGATAGCAGAACATATCGTATCCAAGATCCATATTATTACTCATATAATACTCCTTTTTGATTCATAATTATTAATTAATATTATGAATCCTGAATATCTGATTTATTCATAAATTTGTATGATATGACAATCGCATACAACACAATGTCAGAGGTAAGTTGAAAGATTTTATAAAGAAATTTTAATGATATAAAATGTATGGTACAATAATATATAGAAAGAATATGTGACGGATTCCGTCACATCCTTATCAAAGAGGAGGTACGTGTTATGCATATATCAAAGAATTCTGCAACTCAGATTGTTGAAGAAATTTCAAAACTTGTTAAACAGAATATTAATCTTATGGATGAGACAGGACATATAATTGCAAGTCGTGATAAATCCAGAATAGGGGATTTTCATTATGGTGCGTATAAGATTATATCTGAAAATCTTGAGGAATATTATATTGATGAAGATGATTTATCAAAAGGTATAAAAAAAGGAATTAATCTTCCACTTGAACTTGATGGCGAAATAGTAGGAGTAATAGGAATGACAGGTGGATATGAAGAGGTTATAACATCTGGAAAACTGTTAAAAAAGATGACGGAAATTCTTTTGATGGAGAGTCGTGCAAGCTATAGACAGCTTATGAATAAGCGTGTAAGGAATGCTTTTTATGAAGAATGGCTTATAAATGGAGGATATAAGAATGCTGATTTAGAAGACCGTGGAATGGCTTTGGGAATAGATATTAATAAGCCAAGAAGAGTGTTTATTGCCAGCATAGATGAGCTGGACAACCTTAAAGATTCACAGCAGGGACAGTCTCAGATTGCAAAATTTGAAAATGATGTTGATGCATTTTTAAAGAGAAATAATTATAAAATGCATTTCAGGAATGCTTCAAGACAGATAATAATCATAGATAATATGGATACGGAAAATGTGGTTAAATTTGCAGGAGAGCTGGCAGGATATGTGTGGGAAAAAGATAAGTTTGAATTAAATATTGGTATAGATTCAGCCCAAAGCTATGATATGCATGAAGCTTATGTTGAAGCACATAGGGCATGGACGGCTGCAGCTGAAAAACATGAACAGATTATATGCTATGAGGATATTAGTCTTGAACTTTTAATAAGCAATGTACCGACAGAGATTAAGCTTGAATATTTAAAGAAGGTATTTAAGGATATGGATTATAATGATGTATGTGAGAATATTGCGTTGCTGAAAGCGTATTTTAATGCACAGGGATCAATACAGAAAGCAGCAGACAATCTTTATATTCATAAGAATACATTACAATACAGAATATCAAAACTGAAAGAAATAACAGGACTTGATGTCAGGAAACCAACAGAAAGTCCGGCGTTGTATCTGGCATACATAATTACTGATGAATTAATTAATGAAAAATATGATTTACCATTATTGTTACATAATACAAAATAAAAATGATATTATGTGCTGTGTAACATTTTACTATTAAACTTTACATGCTATTATTGTGTCATACAAAGCACAAAGGTTTGTGCAAACCGTACAATAATAAAATAGAAATGAGGTGTTTTTATGACAGGAGTAGCATTGATAATTGCATTTGTGTTGGCTATCATTGTGATGATAGTTGCAATCTCTAAGTTTAAGGTTCATCCTTTCTTAGCAATTATGGCGGTATCACTTATTCTTGCAATGTTGGCAGGGATTCCATTTGTTGATACTGTAAAACCAGACGGAACAAAGGTGTCTGGAATTCCAACAGTTATAGGAGCTGGATTCTCAGGTACATTCAGCAGCATCGGTATTGTTATTATATTAGGTGCATTGATTGGCTCGGTACTTGAAAAAACAGGAGCAGCATTGAAGCTGGCAGATATGGTAATTAAGGTAGTAGGAAAGAAAAGACCAGAACTTGCAATAGAGCTTATGGGCTGGGTTGTTTCAATTCCTGTGTTTTGTGACAGTGGTTTTGTAATTCTTAATCCAATAAGAAAAGCACTTGTAAAAAGAACAGCAGTTTCAAGTGTAGCAATGACAGTAGCACTTTCAGCAGGACTTTATATTTCTCATGTTTTTATTCCGCCAACACCTGGTCCGATAGCAGCTGCTAATACACTTGGAGTGGGAGATAATCTTTTACTTGTAATGGGACTTGGTGTTGTATGTTCAATATTTCCTCTTATAGCAGGTCTTGTATATGCTAAGTTTATTGGAAAGAGAGTAAAGAGTGCTGATGAAGTAACAGATAATGGAGAGGTTACCAAGACATATGAAGAATTAGTTGCAGAGTATGGAAAGCTTCCTAATGGATTTAATGCATTAGCTCCAATTCTTGTACCAATCATTCTTATGGCACTTGGTTCAATTTCATCAATGGCTGGCTGGACCGGCGCACTTGACATAGCATGCCAGTTCCTTGGAAAACCAATTATAGCACTTGCTGTTGGTACAATATTTGCAGTAATCCAGCTTGCAACGGCACATAAGATGTCCGATTTTTACAATATTACCAATGAGACATTAAAGACAGTTGGTCCTATACTTTTTGTAACAGCAGCTGGTGGTGTATTAGGAAAGGTTATTTCATCAAGCTCAATGGTTGCATTTATTACACAGCATGCAGAAGTGCTTTCAGCAGTTGGAATATTCTTCCCATTCCTTCTTGCAGCAATATTAAAGACAGCACAGGGTTCTTCGACGGTTGCAATTACAACTACAGCAGGTATCATTGCTCCACTGCTTGGAGCTCTTGGACTTGCTTCACCTGTTAAGACAGTGCTTTGTGTAATGGCTATAGGCGCTGGTGCCATGACAGTATCACATGCTAACGACTCATACTTCTGGGTAGTTACTAATTTTGGTGACATGGATCCTGAACAGGGATATAAGACACAGACAGTGTGCACATTAATAATGGGTATTGCAGCAATGGTTGAAATATTTATTCTTTCATTAATTTTATAATATAAATGTTACATAATGCGGCTATACTTATGAGAACTATATGGACTTATCAGTATGGTCGCATTATTATATAAAAGAAAGGTTATAATAACAATACATTTAGAACAATATCAGGAGGATTATATATGGTTATAGGCTTTGTTGGATTGGGAATAATGGGAAAACCGATGGCAAAGAATCTTTGCAGAGCTGGATACACATTGATTGTTAATGACCATCATAAGGAAAATGTCGATGAACTTGTACAGGCAGGTGCGAGAAGTGGTGATTTAAAACAGATTGGCATGGAGAGTGATGTGGTTATAACAATGCTTCCAAACAGTCCTCAGGTAAAGGATGTAATGCTTGGGGAAAATGGTATTGCGGGTTATATGAAAAAAGGAACATGTTTTATAGATATGAGTTCAATTAATCCTGTCGACAGCAGATATATTGGTGATGTATTAAAAGAAAAAGGAATTGATATGCTTGATGCACCTGTGTCAGGAGGAGAACCTAAAGCAATAGATGGAACAGTTGCATTTATGGTTGGTGGAGATGAGAAAACATTTGATAAGTATAAACAGATCCTTACACAAATGGGTTCATCAGTTACAAGATGTGGTGAACTTGGAGCTGGAAATACAACAAAACTTGCCAATCAGATAATTGTTGCATGTAATATCCAGGCAGTTTCTGAAAGCTTCATTCTGGCAAAAAAAGCCGGAGTAGACCCTGAATGTGTATTTGAGGCAATAAAAGGCGGACTAGCAGGGTCTACTGTTATGAATGCCAAAGTTCCAATGATGATAGAGGATAATGTTGAACCAGGATTCAGAGTAGATTTACATATTAAAGATTTGAATAATGCACTTGAGTGTGCTCATAGTGTTGGAGCTCCAGTACCGATGACGGCACAGGTTCAGGAAATAATGCAGTATCTGCATAATAATGGAGATGGAAGCAGCGACCACAGTGCAATTATACATTATTATGAAAAACTGGCAGACACAAAATTATAAATGTTGTTGACAGGTTATTATAATGTCAGGAAGGAGAATCTTATGAATAAAGAATTAAGAGCGGTTGCAGACAATATAATTGATGCGGCAATTAAAGCAGTTCTTCCGGATGAAGCAGTTAAGAAAACACTTAAAGACAGGAAATTTGATGGAAAAGTTATTCTTGTAGCAGTAGGAAAAGCCGCATGGCAGATGGCAAAGGCGGCAAGTGACTGTCTGGGAGACAGAATAAATGAAGGAATTGTAATAACGAAGTATGGACATGTAAAAGAGCCAATTGAAAGAATAGAATGTTTTGAGGCAGGCCACCCTGTTCCAGATGAGAATTCATTTAAAGCAACACAGGCAGCTATTGAGATGGTAAGCGGACTCAATAAGAATGATACAGTGCTTTTTCTTCTTTCAGGTGGAGGAAGTGCTTTATTTGAGAAGCCGAAGATTACAGGAGAAGAATTGCAGGATATAACTAATCAGTTACTTGCATGCGGCGCAGATATTGTTGAGATTAATACGATAAGAAAACGCTTATCAGAAGTAAAGGGCGGACGTTTTGCAAAATTATGTGAACCGGCGCATGTATTATCAATAGTATTATCAGATATACTTGGTGACCCACTGGATATGATTGCTTCAGGTCCGGCATGTGCAGATACAACAACATGTGAAGAAGCATGGCACATTGTAGAAAAATATAATCTTAATATAAGTGAAGATGTAAAAAAGCTGATGGATATTGAGACACCGAAGAAACTGGATAATGTAACAACTTTTATTAATGGAAGTGTGCGTGAATTATGCAGTGCAGTATCAAGGGAATGTTCAAAGTATGGATATGAACCAGTAATGCTTACGGACCAGTTATGCTGTCAGGCAAAAGAAGCCGGAAGTTTTCTTGCATCTATAGCAAAGACACATTGTAAGTCAGGAAAGAAGCTGGCATACATAGCAGGCGGAGAAACTGTTGTTAATATTACCGGACATGGTAAAGGCGGAAGAAATCAGGAGATTGCATTATCAGCAGCAGAAGGTATTAAGGGAATGTCAAATGCAGCAGTATTCAGTATAGGCAGCGATGGAACAGACGGACCTACGGATGCGGCAGGTGGATATAGCGATGGTGATACAGCAGGAGTCTTAAAGAATAAAGGAATAGATATATTTGAAGTGCTTAAGAATAATGATGCTTATAATGCATTGAAACTAACAGAGGGGCTTATTATAACAGGTCCTACGGGAACAAATGTTAATGATGTTTCCGTGTTGCTTATAGGATAATATATTAAAGTAGTACTACTGTGAAAAACAATCACAGTAGTACTATTTTTTTGAAAAAATATGTGCTAAAATGTCACCGAAAAGAAAAAGGCGTGTCTGGGAGAACTTAATATGAAGAAGAACATAATTCTTAGATTTATAAGGATAAGAACTACAATTGTTCTGATAGTTTCTTTTTTAATTATTAATGCATTTATACATGTACAGTTTTACAATCAGGGGAAAGAAGCAAAATTAAAGGCTGAGTACACGGCAGAATAGATATTTCTGTCAGGGAAATGCCTGGAACAACGCCAGAGACAGCTATGTATAAGGTTGTTGTTGCAGATACGGGAATCAGAATGAGCAAGGAATATCTGCCACATATATTTGAAACATTTACAAGAGAAAAGACAAGTACAGAAGGCAAGGTTTAAAGAATATGATGACAAAAGTATCTTCTGATAAAGGGATTACTGGATTCGTTGTAAGAATGATAATGGGAGGAAATAGCTTATGATGTACAATCCACAGCTTGAGACATTTATGTGTGTTGTAGAATCTGGAAGTTTCAGTAAAGCAGCAGAAAAATTATATATATCATCGCCGGCAGTTATAAAGCAGATTAATTCATTGGAAGCAAGCCTTGGCGTACAGTTATTTTCCAGAACACACAGAGGACTTGTTGTAACAGAGGCGGGCAAGTCAATATATAATGATTCTAAATATATAATCGGATATTGCAAGGATTCTGTAAAACGTGCCAAAGATGCCATGCAGGTATCAGAAGATGTAATTCGTGTTGGTGTATCACCACTTACGCCGCCACAGATTTTTGTGGAATTGTGGCCTAAGATTCAGAAATTATATCCAGATATGAAATTCAAACTCATAACATTTGAAAATACTATTGAAAATGCGAGAGAAATACTTGCAAATCTTGGTCAGAATATTGATGTGGTCGCAGGTATTTTTGATGATTCATTACTGGAATTAAGAGGCTGCGCTGGCGTTGAGATTTCTAAAGAGCCGTTTTGTGTTGCAGTTTCTATTCATCACAGGCTGGCAAAGAAAGATGTTATTACTTTAGATGATATGAGGAATGAAACACTCATGCTTATGCATAGAGGGTGGAGTTCTAATGGAGATAAATTAAGAGATGATATTATAGAAAATTATCCTGATATTAATATATCTGATTTTGACCTGTATAATATTGATGTTTTTAACAGATGTGAGAATAATCAGGAATTGCTGTTAGCATTCAAAGGCTGGGAAAGCGTACACCCTCTTATCAGAATTAAGTCAGTTGAATGGGATTATACTATGCCATATGGCTTGCTATATTCCAAAGAGCCGTCAGCGAAAGTAAAGAAGCTTGTTAAAGCAATTGAGAAAGTAAAATAGATATAACCTAAAGGTTAATACTGAGTAACGAATTGAGACTTCTTAAAGGGAGTCTCTTTTTTTATACTTAAATCAGGATAAGAAAGATAATTAATGAAGCAGGAGGTGAGATTGTGGATACAGGATTTAGGATTGCAGAAATAATATTTATACTTGCAGGTACATTAATGTTAGCAGCGTGCGGGAATAAATCAGGGTTAATTCCGGTACATACAGAAAACACAGAAAGCAAAGCAGATAATGTTATGACAGATACAAAGATTCAGGAAGAACCATACACAGAAGATACTAAAGTAACTGATGTTATAAATGATGAGGTATTTGAAGGCTATGGAAGGTTGATATTTCCGGTTGATATGCAGATAAGTGATAATCTTACTTTAAAAAATATTAATACAATTCTTCCGTGGTACAGTGAAATAAATACTGATAAAACAGTTGAGATTGTTAATTATATGAAGGAAAAAGCCGGCAGTGGACAGCAGATATTTTATGACATATACAGTGATGCGGAAAAGCTGGCTGACCCTGATAAGCAGAATACAGGACTGTTTTTCTTTAAGGGAAATACAGGAGCTAAAAGTGCAATTGTAAATGCAGGTGGTGGATTTATGTATGTTGCAGGAATGCATGACAGTTTCCCACATGCACTGGAATTATCAAAGAAAGGATACAATGCATTTGCACTCATATACAGACCGGGGGCAAGAACAGCCTGTGAAGATTTGGCAAGAGCAATAGCATTCTTACATGAACATACTGATGAACTTGGAATAGATATGTCAGATTATTCTCTATGGGGTGGTTCAGCCGGTGCAAGAATGGCGGCATGGCTTGGAGCATATGGAACATCTGCTTTTGGTGAGAAGCAGTATCCAAAGCCGGCAGCAGTAATTATGCAGTACACAGGACTTTCAGAAGTCACAGGAGATGAGCCTCCAACTTATGCATGCGTAGGAACAAGTGATGGAATTGCATCATACAGAAGTATGGAGAGATACATTTCAAGAATAAAGAATAATGGAACTAATGCAAAGATAGAAGTCTTTGACGGTCTTTCACATGGATTCGGACTTGGACAGAATACAGTTGCAGACGGCTGGCTTGACCGGGCAGTAATGTTCTGGGAAGACAATATGAGAAAGTGAGTATGTATGAGAGAAAGAATAATAGTGGGAATGCTTCTTGCAATATGTCTGATATTTACTTCTTGTAAATCTGATAATTTGGAAACAGATAACAACAGCAGGTATCAGGAAGGAGTTGAAGCTGTGGAAAGTGCAATTATGGATGGAAAATATAGTGACTCAGATGTAGTAGGAACACCAGATGATTTTCCTCAGGAATATAATTTTGGTGATGGTAAGATATCCGGCTGGTCGCGGGATATTATGTTAAAAAAAATGCCGCTGCCTAATGATAATGAAACAGTTATGAATACGCAGCCAGATGTAGAGAATATTCAGGCTTTATATCTGTGGGAAAAGGGTAATGTTCCTGCTGTAACAGAATTTACGGAAAATATGACAGGATATTTTGATAATTATGATTTCAGACCATATGTTACATGTATTCCGGTAAGAGCAGGAGTAAAGCCTAAAGGAGCTGTTGTTCTTATGGCAGGAGGAGCTTATCAGTTCAGAGGTAATTATACAGACTCACTACCTACAGCGGCTGCATTAAGAGAGTACGGATATCAGACATTTATTGTGGATTACAGATTGTCTCCATATAGTCAGGAGGAAGGGGCACTTGATGTAGCAAGAGCAGTGAGATTTATTAGAAAGAATGCAGAAATCTATGGCATAGATGAAGATGATATTGCGGTGATGGGATTTTCAGCAGGTGGAATACAGGCAGGTGAGTTCCTGATGCACTATGATGAAGATGTTACAGGAAATGTATTGGATAATAAATACATTCCGGATGAACTAGATACATATCCTGCACATGCTTCAGCAGCTGGAATGATATATTCATTCTATGGAAGACTTAGTGTTGGAAATATGGATAAATCATGGCTTTCAACAGGCAATCTTCCTCCAACATTTTATGTGTATGGAACGAGAGATCCATTTTATTCACAGTTTGAGAGTCAATATGAGGTATTAAGTGATATGGGAATCAGTACGCAGAGAATAGTATTGGAAGATTGGCCGCATGGTTTTGGTGCAGATGGAGGCTGGGTAAAAACCTATGCAGAATGGTTAGAAAATATATTTAAAGGAAAATAAAATGAATAAGAAATTAGTAATCAGAATAGTAACAGATGTTCTTATGACAATAAGCCTATTGCTACTTATGCCATATAGCCTTCTGAGTGAAACAGCACATGAATGGATAGGAATGGCAATGTTAATTCTTTTCATATTTCATCATGTTTTAAACAGAAGATGGATAAAGTCTGTAGCAAAAGGTAAGTATAAGCCTTTAAGGATTATTCAGACATTACTTGTTGTTGTGATGTTACTGCTTATGCTTGGCTCAATGGTAAGCGGAATATTGCTTTCAACACACATATTTAAAGATATAAATATTGCCGGAACATCAATGGTAGCCAGACAGGTGCATATGTTTTGTGCATATTGGGGCTTTGCTGTTATGTCAGTCCATATAGGAATGCACTGGAACATGGCTGTTACTATGGCAGGGAAATTATTTAAAGAGCCTTCAGTATTAAGAAAATGGGGTGCGAGATTGATAGCATTAGTTGTGGCAGGTTATGGAATATTTGCATTTCATAAAAGACAGATTGGGGAGTATCTCTTAATGAAAATGCATTTTGTTTTCTATGATTACACAGAAAATGTAATTTTTTTTATGCTTGATTATCTTGCAGTAATGATACTTATAGCGGTTGCGGGGTATTACATAAGTATGCTGCTTAAGAAACTAAAATAATAATTTTGAAAGATAGAATTTAAAATATGTTCAAAGGGAAAAAACATGGATAAAAGAGTTTTAGGAAAAGATTTAGAAGTCTCAGAAATCGGATTTGGATGTATGGGAATGAGCCATGCATATGGAACAGTTTCAACACAGAAAGAAGCTGAAGAACTGATTGCAAAAGCAATAGATGAAGGATGTACATTTTTTGATACGGCAGAAATATATGGAACAACAGAAGATCCGCATCATAATGAAAAGCTGCTTGGTGAGGTGTTAAAGCCATATAGAAATAAAATTGTTCTTGCATCAAAATGTGGAATACGTTTTGATGAAACTGCTACAACAGTAAATAAACCATTAATACCAGATGGCAGACCTGAGACAATTAAAGCATCTATCGATGGCTCTTTAAAGCGACTTAATACAGATCATCTTGATTTGTATTACATTCATCGTATTGATAGAACTGTACCAATTGAAGAGACTGCAGGAGCAATGAAGGAATTGATGAATCAGGGGAAAATTACACATTGGGGATTATCAGAAGCTGATGAAGAGATAATTCGACGAGCAAACACTATATGCCCTGTAACAGCGATTCAGAACAGGTATTCCATGATGTACAGAGATTATGAAAAACTATTCCCAGTACTTGAAGAATTAAAGATAGGATTTGTCGCATTTTCACCACTTGCAAATGGATTACTTACAGCAGCATATAATTCTCATGGTGAGTTTGAAAGACCGGGAGATTATAGAAGTATGATGCCACAGTTTACAGAAGAAGGATTAAAGGAAAATAATGAATTTATGTCATGGATGAAGGAAGTTGCTGAAGAAAAGAATGCTACGCCGGCACAGATTTCTCTTGCATGGATGCTTGCGAAGAAACCATATATCGTACCAATTCCGGGAACAAGAAAAGTAAGCAGACTGGAAGAAAATATGAAAGCGGCAGATATAAAGCTGACACACGATGAAGTAAAATCTATTGATGAGATGCTTAACCATATGCCGATGTCGCAGGTGTTTGGAGGTTCAAAAATACAGAATAAATAAAATAAAAATGCAAATAAAGGAGATGATTTATGTTGAAAAGAATAATTGCAATTATGTTAATGGGAGTAATGATAAGTTGTATGCTTGCAGGTTGTGGTGTTGTTTCCACTAAAAATAATCAGACAGAAAAAAGTATCAATACTGATAATATATCAAATGGTGCTGCAAAGACAGCACAAAAAGATACAAGTGATAAGAAAATTTTAATTGCTTATTTTTCTGTTCCAGAGAATGTTACAACAGAAGGAATTGATGCAAATGCGGGAGCAAGTATAGTTGTAAGGAATAATAATGTACTTGGAAATATGCAGTATATGGCGATGACGATACAAGAAGCGGTTGGTGGAGAATTATTCAGAATAGAAACAACAGAACAATATCCATTAGAACATAGTGCACTGGTTGATAAAGCAAAATTGGAACAAAATAAAGATGTAAGACCTGAATTGGCAACACATATTGATAATCTGAATCAGTATGATACGATTTTTTTAGGTTATCCAAACTGGTGGGGAGATATGCCACAGCCTTTATATACTTTCCTTGAAGAATATGATTTTTCGGGAAAAACTATTATTCCTTTTAATTCCCACGGAGGAAGTGGCTTTTCTAATACGATAAAGGAAATTAAAAAATTACAGCCTGATGCGACTGTTAGTAATGAAGGGTTAAGCATTTCAAGAAATGATGTATCAGGTAGTGCACAGAAGATTATTGATTGGGCGAAAGGAATTCAATAATCAGAAAGGTAAAATCGGATGAAGTTATTGCTGTTATTAAAAAATGCACACATAAATTATAAAAGGAGAACATGATTATGAGAATTTTATTTATTAACGGAAGTCCTAACAAGACAGGAAACACAGCACAATTAGCAGAGAAATTACTTGGTGACAGAAAGTATGAAACACTAGATCTTACAGATTACAGGATTGGAAGTTATGGTCAGAATTTTTCAGATGATGAACTTGATATAGTTATCTCTAAGATGAAAGAAGCTGACGTTATTGTTATAGGTTCACCATTATACTGGCACAATATATGCGGCTCAGTAAGAAATGTACTTGACCGTTTTTATGGACTTGTAAGTGAAAAAGACCTTAAAGGAAGAGATATGTATTTTCTGTTTCAGGGAGCTGCACCTGAAAAATGGATGCTGGAAGCAGGTGAATACACAATGAAGAGATTCGCTGGGCTTTACGGAATGAATTACAGAGGCATGGCTACTGATAAGACAGAGGCTGTAAACTTAGGAAAGAATATAAAGTAAGCTGCATAAGGAGACGGAGCATGAACAAGAAAATGTTTATAATATTAGCCCTTACAATAATTATGCTTTGTGTTTCTGCATGCGGGAAAACAGATAATAAGGAGCAGAGCAGCGTGAATAATACAAGCAATATTTCCAATACACAATCAGCTAATTTGAGTGGGACTGTTCCTGATGAACTCGAATACATACCCGATGGATATGAAAATCCGGCAACACAGCAGGGAACACTTAATAAACTTACATATGATACATGGGAGTCATTCAGTTATGAGCAAAAATCTAATAAAATAACTAAGGAAGCATGGGTATATCTGCCGTATGGATATACAGATGAAGAAGAATATAATGTATTTTATCTGAGTCATGGTGGCTGGAGCAATGAAACGACTCTTATGGGTACAGATGATAATCCAAAATCATTTAAAAATGTTATTGATAATGCAATACAGGATGGGAATATAAAGCCTCTTATTATTGTACTGCCTACATATAATAACACAAGTGAGAACGACAGTAGTGATTACAGCCTTGCAATCCAGCTTACCAACCAGTTTCATAATGAATTAGTCAATGACCTTATTCCAGCGGTGGAGAGTAAGTATAGTACATATGCAAAGGACACTACACCACAGGGGCTTAAGGAATCAAGAGACCACAGGGGTTTTGGCGGATTTTCAATGGGGTCTGTAAATACATGGAACACATTCCGCTATTGTCTGGATTATTTCCGATATTTTATGCCTATGAGTGGAAGTTATACAACCGATGGTGAATATATGGCAGATTTAGTAAGACAGCAGGGTTACAGTTCACAGGATTTCTTCATCTTTGCAGCATCAGGAACTGATGATTTTGCATATAGCGCATTTAAGGCACAGATTATGGCTATGGCAAATAATTCAGGAGGAATGTTTAAGCTTGCAAAGAATGAATCAGAAGGAAATATGTCTTTCTTAGAAAGAGAAGGCTATAAACATGATGCAAAAGCAACTGATGAATATACATACAATGGCCTCAGATTTTTCTGGAACGGCCAGACTGATACACAATCAGCAGATAACCAGGGTTCATCATCAAAGGCGTATAATGTAGAACAGGGAACAAGCAAATACAGGGATTTCGTTCTTGACAATGTCCTCCATTCAGAAACAGAAGGTGATATTCATTATAATGTGTATATTCCTGAAGATTATGACGGAACAGAAAGTTATGCATTATTTATGACGCTGCCGGGATATCAGGGATTATATTTTCAGGGAGTTGGACAAAATGTGATGACGGAGGAATTCGGATTCATGGCAAGAGACTATATTTCTAAAATGATAATAGTTGCACCACAGTTAAATGACTGGCAGGACACATCTGCAAGGCAGACAATTGCACTTACTGAATATTTTCTTGATACATACAATATTGACAGGTCAAGAGTATATGCAGAAGGGTATTCTGGCGGAGGGGAGACTATGTCGCGTGTTATGGGCATGAGACCAGACCTGTACACAGCATATCTGCAGTGTAGCTCACAGTGGGACGGCAATTACACAGAAGTTGTAAAAGCGAGAGTGCCAGTGTATTTTGCAATTGGAGAAAAAGATGAATACTATGGTTCTGAACCATCAAGAAATGCTTATAATGCAATACATAAGCTGTATGAGCAGGAAGGTCTCAGTAATAGTGAGATAGACAGGCTTCTTGTACTTGATATTAAACCAACATCATATTTTTCAAGCGAGGGAATAAGCAATCAGCATGGATATGGCGGATACTTATTTGTGCGTGATAAGAACATTATGGGCTGGCTTTTTGGACAGGTAAAGAAGTGATAACCAATAGGTTAATACTGGGAAACCAACAGAGACTTCTTATATTGGGAATCAGCATTTATAATAAAAATGTAAAGAAAATTATAATATGCTATAGATCTGAAGTCAGGTATAGGTATTATAAATGTCTTGAAAATAATTAACAGGAGGATTTTGATATGGAATATGTAACTTTGAACAATGGTGTTAAGATGCCAATATTAGGCTACGGAGTTTATCAGGTAACTAAGGATGAGTGTGAGAGATGTGTTCTCGATGCTCTTAAGACAGGTTACAGGGCAATAGATACAGCACAGAGTTATTTCAATGAGGAAGAGGTTGGTAATGCAATTGCCAAGTCTGGAATTCCAAGAGAAGAGATTTTCCTTACAACTAAGGTATGGATTGAGCATTATGGATATGAGGAAGCTAAGAAATCTGTTATTGAGTCTATGAAGAAGTTAAAGACAGATTATCTTGATTTAGTTCTTCTTCACCAGCCATTTTCCGATGCATATGGTGCATATCATGCATTAGAGGATTTATATGATGAAGGTAAAATCAGAGCGATAGGAATATCTAATTTCTATGTTGACAGAATGGTGGATTTTGCTTCATTTAACAGAATTAAACCAATGGTTAATCAGGTTGAAACACATATCTTTAACCAGCAGAAGGAAATGAAAGAATGGGCTGACAAATATGGAATCCAGCTTGAGGCATGGGCTCCATTCGGCGAAGGAAGAGGAGGCACATTTGACAATCCTGTTATTGCAGAGATTGCAGCAAAGTACGGAAAGACACCAGCACAGGTTATGCTTCGCTGGCATATCCAGAGAGGAGTTGTTGTAATTCCTAAGTCAACTCATATAGAGAGAATGGAAGAGAACTTCAATGTATTTGATTTCACTCTTTCAGATGAAGATATGAATAAAATATCAGAACTTGATAAGAAAGAAAGTGCATTCTTCTCACATCAGGACCCTAAGATGGTTGAATGGTTTGTAAATATAGTTGAAGAAAGAAAAAATAATCAGGACAGTTCCAAGGAAAAGAAGAACTGGTAATACAAGGAAAGGTGGAAATAATTATGAAGATTAAAAGAATTGTAAGCGTGGCAGCTACATTTGTTATGGCGTTAGGATTGTTTACAGGCTGTGGAGCAGCTTCGACAGATACAACAACTACTACAGCTAATAATAATACAACAGCAGTACAGGATACTGTTAAAGCAACAGAATCTGATAGTACAATAGCACAGACAACACCTTCTTCAGGCAAGAAGACACTTGTTGTATATTATTCAGCAACAGGAAGCACTAAGACAGTTGCACAGACTATTGCTGAAAATGCAGATGCAGATATTTTCGAGATATCACCTGTTAATCCTTACACAAGTGATGACCTTAACTGGACTAATAATAACAGTCGTGTTTCTAAGGAACATAATGATGAGAGTCTTAGGAATGTAGAACTTACAAAGGTTACACCTGACAACTGGGATTCATATGACACTGTATTAATAGGCTATCCAATATGGTGGGGAATTGCAGCATGGCCTGTAGACACATTTGTAAAAGGTAATGATTTCACAGGCAAGACAGTCATTCCATTCTGTACATCAACTTCATCAGGACTTGGTGACAGTGGAACAAGATTACAGAAGCTGGCAGGAACAGGTAACTGGCAGGCTGGACAGAGATTCAGTTCAGGAGCCTCTGCATCAGAAGTTTCTAAGTGGGTTAAGTCTTTAAAGCTTGGAAACTAAAAGCTGACAGGAAGCTATATATTATGAAAGTATTATTGGTAAACGGCAGCCCTCATAAAGAGGGATGTACTTATGCGGCACTATGCGAAGTATCTAAGGCACTCAATGATAACGGAGTTGATACAGATATCTTCTGGATAGGAAATAAAGCAATATCAGGCTGTATTGCCTGTAAGAAATGCAAGGATAATAACAAATGTATATTTAACGATTCAGTTAATGAGTTCCTTGATATTGCAGGTGATTATGATGGATTTGTATTTGGCTCACCGGTTCATTGGGGTGGAGCGTCAGGTGCTATGACAGCATTTATGGACAGGGTATTTTATACAGATCTTAATGCAGGTGGCGACAGATTCAGATTAAAGCCGGCGGCAGCAGTTATATCAGCAAGAAGAGCAGGAACTACAGCAACATGGGATCAGCTTAACAAATATTTCGGACTTATGCAGATGCCGATTGTTACTTCAAGATACTGGAATATGGTTCATGGGACTAATCCTGATGAAGTAAGACAGGATCTGGAAGGAATGCAGGTTATGCAGGTTCTTGGTGAGAATATGGCTTTCTTTATTAATTGTAAGAATGTAGCAGTGAAGATGGGAATTGAAATGCCAGAACCAAAGAACTTTGTGTTTACGAATTTTATACATTAAAATGAGTGTAAAGCCAGTATTTTGCTGGCTTTATATTTTTTTAATAAATTCATTAGCACTCACCTATTGACAGTGCTAACAATGAGATGTATAACATCAATTGTAAGAGGAAAACAATAGATAAACAGTGAAGTTAAGCATTCATTGTAATAGAAGGAGGTAATCGTATGAACATTAATAAGTTTACACAGAAGTCTATTGAGGCTGTTAACCAGTGCGAGAAGATTGCCTACGATTATGGTAATCAGGAGATTGATCAGGAACATTTTCTGTACAGTCTCTTAACTATAGAAGATAGTCTTATCGCGAGCCTGATAGAGAAGATGGGAATTGATAATGACACATTTATTAAGAATATTGAGACTCTGCTTAGCCAGAAGAATAAGGTTTCAGGAAATGTACAGCTTTATGTAAGCAATGATCTTAATAAGGTTTTAGTAAATGCAGAAGATGAAGCAAAGAGAATGGGGGATGCATATGTTTCTGTTGAGCATCTTATGCTTGCGATGATTGCAGCACCTAACAAGAGCATAAAGCAGCTTTTTAAGACATATGGAATTAACAGGGAATCATTCCTGTCAGCACTTGCCACAGTAAGAGGCAACCAGAGTGTTACTTCGGATAATCCGGAGGCAACCTATGATACTCTCAGCAAATATGCTACAGACCTTGTAGAGAGAGCTAAGGACGGAAAGCTTGACCCGGTTATCGGCAGAGATAATGAAATCAGAAATGTAATAAGAATCCTTTCCCGTAAGACTAAGAACAATCCGGTTCTTATTGGTGAGCCAGGTGTTGGTAAAACAGCAGTTGTTGAAGGACTTGCACAGAGAATTGTAAGAGGTGATGTTCCAGAAGGCTTAAAGGATAAGAAGCTTTTTGCACTGGATATGGGCGCACTTGTTGCAGGTGCAAAGTATCGTGGTGAATTCGAGGAAAGACTTAAGGCTGTACTTGATGAGGTTAAGAAATCTGAAGGACAGATAATTCTGTTTATTGATGAAATTCACACTATTGTCGGTGCAGGTAAGACAGAAGGTGCTATGGACGCAGGTAATATGTTAAAGCCAATGCTTGCCCGTGGTGAACTTCATTGTATAGGTGCTACAACTCTTGATGAGCACAGAGAGTATATTGAGAAAGACCCGGCACTTGAAAGACGATTCCAGCCGGTTATGGTTGATGAGCCTACAGTTGAGGATACTATCTCAATCCTTAGAGGTCTTAAGGACAGATATGAAGTGTTCCATGGAGTTAAGATTACAGATGGCGCACTTGTAAGTGCAGCTACTTTGTCAGACAGATATATTTCAGACAGATTCCTGCCAGATAAGGCTATTGACCTTGTAGATGAGGCATGTGCAATGATTAAGACTGAACTTGATTCAATGCCTGCCGAACTTGATGAGAAGAGAAGAAAGATTATGCAGCTTGAGATTGAGGAGGCTGCTCTTAAGAAAGAGACAGATAACCTCAGTAAGGAAAGACTTGATGCATTACAGAAGGAATTATCTGAATTAAGGTCTGATTTCAATATCCAGAAAGCTAAATGGGACAGCGAGAAATCTTCTGTTGACCAGGTAAGCAAGTTAAAGGAAGAGATTGACCAGATTAATACCCAGATAGCACAGGCTAAGAGAGAATATGATCTTAATAAGGCAGCAGAACTTCAGTATGGTAAACTTCCACAGGCACAGAAGGCTTTGGAAGAAGCAGAGAAGAAGTCAAGTAACAGAGATATGAGCCTTGTTCATGAAAGTGTTACTGAGGAAGAGATCGCTAAGATTATATCAAGATGGACTGGTATTCCGGTTAGCAAGTTAAGTGAGTCTGAAAGACAGAAAACTCTTAATCTTGATGAACAGCTCCACAAGAGAGTTATCGGTCAGGATGAAGGTGTTACTAAGGTAACAGAGGCAATCATAAGGTCTAAGGCTGGTATTAAAGACCCGACTAAGCCAATCGGTTCATTCCTGTTCTTAGGACCTACAGGTGTAGGTAAGACAGAGCTTGCAAAGGCACTGGCTGAGAGTCTGTTTGATGATGAATCTAATATAGTAAGACTTGATATGTCCGAGTATATGGAGAAGTATTCAGTATCCAGACTTATCGGAGCGCCTCCAGGATATGTAGGTTATGATGAAGGTGGACAGCTTACAGAAGCTGTAAGAAGAAAACCATATTCAGTTGTTCTTTTTGATGAAGTTGAGAAGGCACATCCAGATGTATTTAATGTCCTCTTACAGGTACTTGATGATGGCCGTATCACTGATTCACAGGGAAGAACTGTGGATTTTAAGAACACTATAATCATAATGACAAGTAACATTGGTTCTTCATATCTGCTTGAAGGCATCAATCCTGATGGCTCAATTAAGCCAGAGGCAGAGGAAGCTGTTATGGGTGATTTAAAGAATCATTTCAGACCTGAATTCCTTAACCGTCTTGATGAGATAATTATGTTCAAGCCTCTTACTAAGGATAATATCAGCAATATTATCAATCTTCTTGTTGCAGATGTTAACAAGAGACTTGCAGATAAAGAGCTTGAGATTGTTCTTACAGATGCAGCCAAGGATTTCATAGTTGAAAACGGATTTGACCCAATGTATGGTGCAAGACCGCTTAAGAGATATGTACAGAAGACAGTTGAGACACTGGCAGCCAAGTTAATACTTGCAGGCAATATCAATACAGGGGATAATATTGTTATTGACCTTGTAGATGGAAAGCTGACAGCCAGAGCCGCTGCAAGACAGAAATAATAAGTAATTGATATAGCAGGTGTAATGTGCAGAGTGAGTCTGTATATTATACCTGCTTTTTAAATAAACTGATTCTTTTCACTATTATATTCATAATTAATTGATTTTAACTTATTGGTTATTTCTTCCTCAGAAATCATATAAGATTTGCACAGTTCCTCTAAAGTATTGTAATTGTCTCGAAGTTGTGTATTGACAAAGCTTAAAAGCATAACAGGGTCTTTAGGCATAGAAAAATCCTCCTTATATTGTGTTTTCAGTGATGGCTCTATTGTTGTACTATTTAGTATAGCATGAATATTTTCCCATATTAAGCATATTCTGTAAATGTAAGGCTTGTATATAAAATTGTATTAAAATAAATACATTTATGGTTGCACGAAAACGATTACTATGTTATAATTTTAACAAGCTAAGAAATATACTACTTAAATAACTGAATATTAAATTATGGAGGTTTTGTTATGGGAAAGAAATGGGTGTATTTGTTTACAGAGGGTAACGCAGATATGCGTGAGCTTCTCGGAGGTAAAGGTGCTAACTTGGCAGAGATGACTAATATCGGTCTACCTGTACCACAGGGATTCACAATTACAACAGAAGCTTGTACCCAGTATTACGAGGATGGTAGAGAAATCAATGATGAGATCATGGGACAGATTAACGAACATATTGAGAAGATGGAACAGATTACAGGCAAGAAGTTTGGAGATATGGAGAATCCACTTTTAGTTTCTGTTCGTTCTGGAGCAAGAGCTTCTATGCCGGGTATGATGGATACAATCCTTAATCTTGGACTTAACGAGGATGTTGTTAATGTAATTGCACAGAAATCAGGCAATCCAAGATGGGCATGGGATTGTTATAGAAGATTTATTCAGATGTATTCAGATGTAGTTATGGAAGTTGGTAAGAAATATTTCGAAGAGCTTATTGACAAGATGAAGGATGAGAGAGGGGTTAAGCTTGATGTAGAGCTTACAGCGGATGATCTTAAGGAGCTTGCAACACAGTTTAAGGCTGAATATAAGTCTAAGATTGGCAAGGATTTCCCAGATGATCCTAAGGAACAGTTATATGGAGCTATCAAAGCTGTATTCCGTTCATGGGACAACCCAAGAGCTAATGTATACAGAAGAGATAATGATATTCCTTATTCTTGGGGAACAGCAGTTAATGTACAGTCTATGGCATTTGGTAATATGGGGGATGACTGTGGAACTGGTGTTGCATTTACAAGAGACCCTGCAACTGGAGCTAAAGGACTTTTTGGAGAGTTCCTTACTAACGCACAGGGTGAAGATGTTGTTGCCGGCGTAAGAACTCCAATGCATATTCAGGAGATGAGTGAGAAGTTCCCGGAAGCATTTGAACAGTTTAAGAATGTGTGTGCAACTCTGGAGGAACATTACAGAGATATGCAGGACATGGAATTTACAGTAGAGCATGGCAAGCTGTTCATGTTACAGACACGTAATGGTAAGAGAACAGCACAGGCAGCATTAAAGATTGCATGCGATCTTGTAGATGAGGGTATGAGAACAGAGAAGGAAGCAGTTGCAATGATTGATCCTCGTAATCTTGATACACTTCTTCATCCACAGTTTGATGCAGCTGCACTTAAGGCAGCAACTCCAGCAGGAAAAGGACTGGGAGCATCTCCTGGTGCTGCATGTGGTAAGATTGTATTCTCAGCAGAAGATGCAGAAGAGTGGAATGCAAGAGGCGAGAAGGTTGTTCTTGTAAGACTTGAGACATCACCAGAAGATATTACAGGTATGAAGGCTTCACAGGGTATTCTTACTGTAAGAGGCGGTATGACAAGCCATGCAGCCGTTGTGGCAAGAGGTATGGGAACCTGCTGCGTATCAGGATGTGGTGATATTGCAATGGATGAAGCTAATAAGAAGTTCACACTTGCAGGCAAGGAATATCATGAAGGAGATTATATATCTATTGATGGTACAACAGGTAATATATATGATGGACAGATTCCTACGGTTGATGCCAAGATTGCAGGTGAGTTTGGAAGAGTTATGGAGTGGGCAGACAAGTACAGAAAGTTAAAGGTTCGTACTAATGCAGATACGCCTAAGGATGCCAAGAAGGCAAGAGAACTTGGAGCAGAAGGTATCGGCCTTTGCCGTACTGAGCATATGTTCTTTGAAGAGGACAGAATTGCAGCATTCAGAGAGATGATATGTTCTGATACTGTAGAAGAAAGAGAAGCAGCACTTGATAAGATTCTTCCATATCAGCAAGGGGATTTCGAAGCACTTTATGAGGCACTTGAAGGTAATCCGGTAACTATCAGATTCCTTGATCCACCTCTTCATGAATTTGTTCCTACAGAGGAAGACGATATTAAGAAGCTGGCTGAATCACAGGGCAAATCAGTAGAGACTATTAAGAACATTATTGCAAGTCTGCATGAGTTCAATCCAATGATGGGACACAGAGGATGCCGTCTTGCAGTAACATATCCAGAGATTGCCAAGATGCAGACAAGAGCTGTTATAAGAGCTGCAATCAATGTTAAGAAGGCACATCCTGACTGGAATGTTAAGCCTGAGATTATGATTCCTCTTATCTGTGAGGTTAAGGAATTAAAGTATGTTAAGAAGACTGTTGTTGAGACAGCAGATGAAGAGATTAAGGCAGCAGGAATCGACCTTGAATATGAGGTTGGTACAATGATTGAGATTCCAAGAGCTGCACTTACTGCTGATGAGATTGCCAAGGAAGCTGATTTCTTCTGCTTCGGTACTAATGACCTTACACAGATGACATTCGGATTCTCAAGAGATGACGCTGGTAAGTTCCTTAATGCATACTATGAATCTAAGATATTTGAGAATGATCCATTTGCAAAGCTTGACCAGAATGGTGTAGGTAAGCTTATGGAGATGACAATAAAGCTTGGAAGACCGGTTAATCCGAATCTTCACATAGGTATCTGTGGAGAGCATGGCGGAGATCCTTCATCAGTTGCATTCTGCAACAAGATAGGTCTTGATTATGTGAGCTGCTCACCATTCAGAGTACCTATTGCAAGACTTGCAGCAGCACAGGCTGCTATTGCAGAAGAGAAATAATCCAATTTCTGACCATAACACGAGTTTCGGGGCATGGAAGGCGAAAGCTTTTCATGCCCCGAAATGTTTAAAATGGATGTAAAATGGAATATTTTCTCATTGCCCTAAATCACGATATGTTCTATAATAATGTAAAATATATATTGATTGGAGCGTATTATGGAACAAAAGAAAATCGAACCTATTCGTGATGCCAGAAAGCTTGGTAAAGCGAAGATGCTGATTCTTGGTATTCAGCATATGTTTGCCATGTTTGGCGCAACTATCCTTGTACCTATTCTGGTATCAGGATATTTTCAGGCTGCCTGCGGTGAGGAGCTTACCAGAGGTCTGTCTGTATCAGTAACACTTTTCTGTGCAGGTTTTGGTACATTGATATTCCACCTGTGTACTAAATTCAAAGTACCTGCATTCTTAGGATCTTCCTTTGCATTTCTTGGTGGATTCTACACAGTAGCTAATCTTGACAGCGGTATGTATGCTGGAATGTCAGCTAATGATAAGGCTGCTTATGCATGTGGTGGTATATTTGTTGCCGGAATGCTTTACTTTGTACTTGCACTTATAATTAAGCTTGTTGGAGTTAACAGAGTTATGAAATTCCTTCCACCTGTAGTTACAGGACCTATCATTATATGTATCGGTCTTTCACTTGCGGGTTCAGCTATTACAAATGCTTCAACTAACTGGTTACTTGCATTTGTTGCACTTGCTGTAATTATTATATTCAATATATGGGGCAAGGGGCTTTTCAAGATTATTCCTATTCTTATGGGCGTAGTAATTTCATATGTATTTGCACTTATTCTTAATGCATGCGGCGTACATAATCCTGATGGTTCAGCAATACTTAATTTCTCATCAATTGCATCTGCTTCATGGGTTGGAATTCCAAAGTTCCAGTTTATGAAATTTGATGTAACAGCAATCCTTGTAATGGCACCTATTGCTATTGCAACAATGATGGAACATATCGGAGATATGTCAGCTATTTCGGCTACAGTTGAAGAAAACTATTTAGCAGATCCGGGACTTCACAGAACACTTATCGGTGATGGTGTTGCAACAGCATTTGCAGGAGCAATTGGTGGTCCGGCTAATACTACATATGGTGAGAACACAGGAGTTCTTGAACTTTCTAAGGTATATGACCCAAGAGTAATCAGAATTGCAGCAGTATTTGCAATTATACTTTCATTCATACCTAAGTTTTCATCAGTTATATCAACTATGCCAACAGCAATTATCGGTGGTATATCATTCATGCTTTATGGTATGATTTCAGCTATCGGTGTAAGAAATGTTGTTGAGAACAAGGTTGACCTTACTAAGTCAAGAAACCTTATTATTGCAGGTGTTATATTTGTATGTGGTTTAGGCTTCGGTGGTGGACTTACATTTACAATCGGTGGAACATCTATAACACTTACAGCACTTGCAATCGCTGCTATAGCAGGTATTCTTCTTAATGCTATATTACCTGGTAATGATTATGAATTCGGTAAGAATCCAGCAGGTGACAGCAGCCGTGGAGTTTATGTTATGAACACAGACTCTGAAAAAGAAGAATCAGAAGATAATAAGTAAATAACAATAAAATTTGGAGGTACTTAATAATGATGGATTTTGAGAATGAGAAGAATATAACTATATTTACACATCCACTTATCCAGCATAAGATTTCAATTCTTAGAGATAAGAAAACAGGAACTAATGAATTTAGAAAGCTCGTTGAAGAAATAGCTATGCTTGAAGGTTTTGAGGCATTATCAGATCTTCCAACAGAAGATGTTGAGATTGAGACACCTATTGAGACTTGTATGACACCTATGATTTCAGGACGTAAGCTTGCAATTGTTCCTATCTTAAGGGCAGGCCTTGGCATGGTTCCTGGTGTACTTTCACTTGTACCAACTGCTAAGGTTGGACATATTGGAATGTATCGTAATGAAGAGACACATGAGCCGGTACCATATTACTGCAAGCTTCCACATCCAATTGAGGAAAGAACTATTGTTGTAACAGATCCGATGCTTGCAACAGGTGGTTCGGCAGTTGATGCAATTGACCAGATAAAGAAGGTTGGCGGAAAGCAGATTAAGTTCATGTGTATCATAGCTGCCCCAGAGGGAGTTGAAAAGCTTCATAAGGCGCATCCAGATGTTCAGATATACATTGGACATCTTGACAGAGAGCTTAACGCAGATGCTTATATTTGCCCAGGACTTGGGGATGCCGGAGACCGAATCTTCGGAACTAAGTAAATAATTATGGGCATGTAATTGCTTTGTGTTAAGAGATATGATAGTGTGTAAAATGCGGCTCCCAACGGGAGCCGTTTTTGTAACTTATATTATTTAATTAAGGAGATTTCGATGAGCAAGGAGGAAAACAGAAAGAATTTTTCTAAATATGTATCGCAGAATATTCTCGGAATGATAGGGTTTTCATGCTACGTTCTTGCTGACTCGTATTTTATATCTATAGCAAAGGGAGCAGACGGACTTACAGCATTAAATCTTGTTATGCCATTATATAGTATAATATTCTCAATTGGAGAGATGATTGGTGTTGGTTCAGCTATAAGGTATGCAATTAGTAAGATTAAAAAAGATGCAGATGCAGATGATTATTTCTGGAATGCATTAATATGGTGTATATTGTCAAGCATGCTATTCGTTTTTGCCGGAATATTCTTTTCGGCAGATATCATGCGTGTTCTAGGAGCTGATGAACATATTGTAGCAGTTGGAAATAATTACACTAAGATATTCATGTGTTTTGCACCTATGTTTATGTGCAACTATGTGACTAATGCATTTGTAAGAAATGACGGAGCGCCGGGAATTGCTATGAGTGCAACACTTTTTAGCAGTCTGTTTAATATAGTGTTTGACTATATTCTCATGTTCCCGATGAATCTGGGAATGGAAGGTGCAGCACTGGCAACAGCTTTGTCGCCGATTATAGGTATGGGAATATGCAGCATACATTTCTTCTCTAAGAAAAGCAGTGTCAGGCTTGTTGTGTGTAAGCCTTCAGTCAGAAAACTTGTGGCAGGATGCCAGCTTGGTATATCGGCATTTGTTGGAGAGATGTCATCAGCTGTTATTACACTTGTTTTTAATTTCGTAATTCTTAAGCTGGCTGGTAATGTCGGAGTAGCTGCATACGGAGTTGTGGCTAATATTGCAATTGTCACAACTGCGGTATTTAATGGTGTTGCACAGGGAAGTCAGCCACTTATAAGCAGTTGTTTCGGCAGGGGAGACAAGGATGGATGTAAACAGTTAAAACGAATGGGATATACAACAGCATTTGTACTTGCAACGGTTATGTATAGTATATTGTTTATATTTGCAGGACAGTTTGTCGCAGTGTTTAACAGTGAAGGTTCAGAAATGTTAAGGCTTTACGCAACAGAAGGCGTTAAGTTATATTTTATTGGAATATTCTTTGCGGGAATTAATATTGTAGGTGGCGGTGCATTCAGTGCAACAGAGGATGCGTTTAAAGCGGCAGTTGTTTCTGTGGCAAGAGGATTTGTGCTGATTTTAGGTGCAGTTTTTGTAATGTCAGCACTTTTTGGAATGACAGGAGTATGGCTTGCGTATGCTGTTGCTGAGGGAATAACAACATTTATAATGCTTGTAATGGTGCTGAGAGTGTGATAGAATATTTGCGGACAAAATTATCCCAGAGATTGGGAAAATATGAAAGGAGTCTATATAATTATGAGCAATATTGCAGACAAATTTGAAGAACTTGGAGTAATTCCAGTAGTAGTATTGAATGATGCTAAAGATGCACTTCCATTAGCTAAGGCTTTAGTTGATGGTGGTCTTCCTTGTGCAGAGGTTACATTCCGTACAGCAGCAGCTGAGGAATCTATCCGTCTTATGCATGAAGCATATCCAGATATGGTACTTGCAGCAGGTACAGTACTTACAACAGAGCAGGTTGACAGAGCTGTAGCAGCTGGTGCTTCAGTTATCGTAAGCCCAGGATTTGATCCAGAAATCGTTGATTACTGTATTTCTAAGAACATTCCTGTTATGCCAGGTATCGTTACACCTTCAGAGCTTGCACAGGCTGTTAAGAGAGGCCTTACAAGAGTTAAATTCTTCCCAGCTACAGCTGCAGGTGGAATTAAGATGATCAAGGCTATGTGCGCAGCTTACACTAATGTAAGAATCATGCCTACAGGTGGTATCAACACAGCTAACCTTGAGGAATTCTTATCATGCGATAAGATCTTCTGCTGTGGTGGTTCATGGATGGTTAAGGGTGATATGGTTAAGGCAGGAGAATTTGACAAGATTAAGGATATGACAGCAGAGGCTGTTGCTCTTGTTAAGAAGATCCGTGGCTAATCACCAGTGATTGTTAATGTCAAAGATACATATAAACCCCGTATTCTGTTTTGCAGGATACGGGGTTTTGTACGTATATTATGTTTTTTAGTGAATTACAGATTAGAAAAAATATTCTCAATTTCTTCATGGGGAAGTACAAGGGCAAATCTTACATGACCTTCTCCAAGGCTTCCGAAGCTGCTTCCAGGTGTACATAAAACGCCAGTCTTATTAAGAAGTTCCATAACATAATCAGCTGAACTGGTATAGCTGTCAGGAATGGCAGCCCATACAAACATTGTGCCTTTAACATCAGCAGGTTTAAGTCCAAGCTTCTTAATTCCGGCAACGAGAGCATTTCTTCTTAACTCATATTCAGCACGGTTGTCAGCGACATATTCCTGCGGACCGTTAAGTGCAGCAACAGCAGCTTTCTGGTATATAAGACTTGTTCCATAGTCAAATTGTGAGCGGACAGTTTTGAATTTGCTTACGATTTCACGGTTTCCGATAAGAAATGAAAGGCGCAGACCAGTAAGATTATAAGTCTTAGAAAGAGAGTTGAATTCAACTCCGACTTCCATAGCACCTTCGTGGCTTAAGAAAGAGCCACCAATCTGTCCGTCATATATAATCTCAGAATATGCGTTGTCGTGAATAATAATGATGTTATATTTCTTTGCAAATGCGATGAGTTTATCGTAGAATTTATCAGGTGCAGTAGCACATACAGGATTAAGTGGATAAGATACAACCATCATTTTGGCTCTTTTTGCAGTATCTTCATCAATAGAATCAAAATCTATAAGATAATCATTCTCTGGAAGAAGATTGTAATAAGCAATCTGTGCATCACACAGGAATGGTCCAATCTCGAATATAGGATATCCCGGATTAGGAACTAAGCATAAATCTCCCGGATTGCACAAAGCAAGGGCAATATGAGCCATACCTTCCTGGGTTCCGAATACAGAGGTGACTTCATCAGGTGTAATAACAGTGTTGTAACGGCGTTTGTACCATTTGCATACGGCGTCAAGCAGCTCATCAGTATCACCAAGTGAGTATTTGTAATTCTCAGGATCAAGTGCTGCATCTGAAACAACCTTCATAACAGATTCATCAGGCTTGAAATCAGGAGTCCCTACAGTAAAGTTATATACCGGCTTTCCCTGTGCAAGTCGGTCGTTCTTCTTTTCATTAAGTATATTAAAAATGTTGCTGCCAAAGCGGTCAGCTCTTTTAGAAAATTCAATATTCATATGTATACTCCATTTCTTTAAATGCGTATCTGCATGCATTTTATTCAGACCTGAAATATAGAAAAATTTCAAGCCTATCGAATAAGATACTAGCATAATTAACAAAAGTCAATTTTAAGGTGTATTTTTTGGTGAAAATGTGATAGTTTTATATATGTAAGTAGAAATAAATAAGATATGGCGGTCTGCAAATGTTACATACAGGAACATTAAAGGGTAGAATGCAGACAGAAAGGAAAGGTAAAAGATATGTCAGTACAGGATTATCTCAGTGCAGTAAAGATTGGTAAAAAAGAATATCATGCGTGTGTAAATAAGGGTACTTATCCATATCTTCCGGTTCTGGAGGATATTATTGATGAAAGCAGTATTGACAGAGAAGTCAGTCTTGGAAGTGACCAGATTCCATTAAGGCTGGTAGTAGGAACATGTACAGCGGGAAGAACTACAGCATTTGCAGACAACTTTATGCCTATACTTGACTGGGGAACAGAATTTTCGGCAAAGTGGGCTTCACTTAGCGACAGTCAGGTAAATGAGGGAATAAGAGACGATATTAAAGTATATGAGTACATGAATAAGTTCTATGTGCTTGAAGGTAATAAAAGAGTCAGTGTACTTAAGTATTTTAAGGCGGTGACAGTAAGTGCACAGGTTATAAGAAAGATACCTAAGTATAGTGATGATCCTGATGTTAAGATATATTATGAATTCATGGATTTTTATAAATCTACTAAGTTAAATGATATATATTTCAGTAAAGAGGGCAGTTTTACAACTCTTATGGAGCTGGTTGGGATTACACCGGGAGAGCCGATGGATGAAGATGATAAGAAAGATCTTGTTTCATGTTATCTTAATTTCAGGCTTGCTTATGAATCAAGAGGCGGGGACAAATTTGACTTTCCAACAGGTGATTCTTTCTTAAGGTTTATACATATCCACGGATATGATGCTGTTAAGAGAATGACTAAGTCTGAGATGGCAAAGAATGTTGCCAAGACATGGGCTGAATTCGAGCTTATTGATGATAACAGCGAAGTGGAACTTAAGATGACACCAGCTGCAGCACCTAAGAAGAATATATTAAGCTATCTGCTTCCAATGGGAGGAGTTAAGAAGCTTAAGGTTGGATTTGTGTATGAAAAGACTCCGCAGGATTCAGAGTGGTGCTATGCACATGAACTTGGGAGACAATATATTGATGATACATTTGGCGACCAGATAGAGACTTATGTTGAAGAAAATGCGACACCTGAACAGAGTGATGAAGCCGCAATTAACAGGCTTATAAAGAAAGGCTGTGACCTTATATTCCTTACATCTTCTGCAATGAATATGGCAGGACTGAAGGCTGCGATAGCACATCCGTCAGTAAAGATTCTGGACTGTTCTCTTAACATTTCACATAAATACATCAGGTCATATTATGCGAGAATGTTTGAGGCAAAATTCATAACAGGAATTATTGCAGGCTCTATGGCAGATGATGACAATGTTGGCTATATAGCTGACAATCCGGTGTATGGTGCATGTGCAAATATCAATGCATTTGCACTGGGAGTAAAGTTCGTTAATCCGAGAGCTAAGGTTTATCTTGAGTGGAACAGTATCAGGGATAATGATTCGGAGGGTAATCTTGCGAAGAAGAATATAAGCATTATATCTGATCAGGATATGATTACTCCGGGAAAGAGCAAGAGAAAGTTCGGTCTGTATAAGGCAAGTGATTCTGATAAGCACCTTGCCATGCCGGTATGGCACTGGGGAGTTTTTTATGAAAAGCTTATCCAGAGCATTATGAGCGGCTCTTGGAGTAAGGATGAGGACGGCGATAATGTAAAGGCACTTAATTACTGGTGGGGAATGTCGGCAGGCGTTGTTGACCTTATATATTCAGAGAGTCTGCCGTCAGCAACTAAGAGGCTTGTAAAGCTGTTTGAGACAGAACTTAAAGAAGCAAGGTTCAGAGTGTTTGAGGGCGAGTTAAAAGACCAGCAGGGAAATGTAAGAGTTGAAGAAGGCGTTCTTATTGATCCTGAAGATATAATCACTATGGACTGGCTGCTTGACAATGTAGTCGGAAGACTGCCTCAGTATGGTGAACTTACTGATAACGCTAAATTAAAAATGGCACTTCAGGGTGTTGTTAAAGAAGAAGAATAGAAAGCATGCCGTGGTTTGCTGCGGCTGGGGAAATATTAATGAAAATACTTGTGTTAGCTGATGTTGAATCAAAGTACTTATGGGATTATTTCGAAAAGCAGAAACTGGAAGGTATAGACCTTATACTTTCAGCTGGGGATTTAAAGCCCCAGTATCTGTCGTTTCTTGCATCATTTACAAAAGTACCTGTTCTTTATGTGCATGGCAATCATGATGACTGTTATGAGATACAGCCACCGGAAGGATGTATCAATATTGAGAATAAGATATATGTGTATAAAGGTGTCCGTATTATGGGACTTGGTGGTTCTATAAGATATAAGAAGGGAAAGAACCAGTATACACAGAAAGAAATGAACCGCAGGATTAATAAAATGTGGTTTTCGATAAAGAAGAATAAGGGCTTTGACATACTGCTTACACATTCTCCGGCAGCGGGAATAGGTGACGGGCCTGACGAACCGCATAAGGGTTTTGAGGGCTTTAATTATCTGTTGGAAAAATATAAGCCTAAGTATTTTATCCATGGTCATATCCATAAGAGCTACCAGATGAAGTTTAAGCAGGAATATGAGTATAATGAGAATACTAAGATAATTAATGGGTATGAGAGATATATATTTGAATATCCGGATTTTTAATCTGCACCGTGGCATATTAGCTTACCAGCAAATGTGCTACGGTGTTTTACATATTTTTGACATATTTTCACATGAAATACATAAAAATTATGAATATGGTACTTATTTCCTACTTAACATACATGTACTTTTTGAGTAAAAGTTGCTAATATAACGGCATAAACCCTTGCTTGTTAAAGCAAAATGCACAAATTAATGTATTGAGGAGGAAAAGCAAAACATGAAAGCTATTATTAGCAAAGCAGCCCGTAGAAAATGGGCATGGGTACTTGCATTAGTTATGATTGTGAGTATCGTGATTCCTACATCACTTCTTACAGTGAAGGCAGATGTTGGAACAGTAAAATTTATTGATGGTGCGGCAGGATGGTTAGAGTCAGCATATGCACAGTGGTCCATTGATAATCAGGCAGAAGGATATACAGCATATATCAAGAAAGCCAGCCAGTCAGATTCTGCTTATGCAAGAATCGACAATGAACTTATCAGAAAGTATAAGAACTACTACAGGGTTGATGCAGTAGGACTTGCGGCAGGTGACTATGTTATTAAGGTAGTTCCTGTAAAGAACGGAAAGGAAGTTACTGACAAAGCACAGGTTACTAAGACACTTAATGTAAGTTCATATGACAGATCCGGATTTGCATTTTCATCTGAATCAAAGTATAAGACAGGTTCAGGTGCTTACAATGAGGATGGAACACTTAAGAAAGATGCAATTGTTCTTTATGTTACTAACGATAATGCAAAGACTATTAAGGCATCAGTAAAAGAGGCAAAGGGAGAGAAGGAATATACAGGTCTTCAGACAATAATTGATGCATATACAAAGAGTGCTAGCAAGGGGATAGAAACAAGAGCACTTGATGTCCGTGTAATCGGATGTGTTACAGATGCTGCAATGGATAAGTTTTCAAGTTCATCTGAGGGAGTACAGATTAAAGGAGCTAGTGCTTATTCAAATCTTAATATGACAATAGAGGGCATCGGAAATGATGCGACAATCAATGGATTCGGTTTCCTCTTAAGAAATGCAGGAAATGTTGAGATGAGAAATTTCTCAATTATCAATTTCATGGATGATGGTATTTCTCTCGATACAGCAAACTGCAATGTATGGATTCACAATGTTGATCTGTACTATGGTAAAGCAGGTGGAGATGCTGACCAGGCAAAGGGTGATGGTTCAATTGACATTAAAGGTAATTCACAGTATATAACAGTTTCATATGTACATTTTTATGACTCAGGTAAGTGCTCTTTATGTGGAATGAAGAGTGAATCTGGTCCTAACTATATTACATATCATCATAACTGGTTTGACCATTCTGATTCAAGACACGCAAGAGTAAGAACAATGTCAGTGCATATGTATAACAACTACTATGATGGCAATGCAAAGTACGGTGCTGGTTCAACAATGGGTTCTTCATTATTCGTACAGAATAACTATTTCAGAAACTGCAAGAATCCAATGCTTTCATCTAATCAGGGAACAGATGCACTTGGTGAGGGTACATTCTCAGGAGAGAATGGTGGTATCATCAAAGCATTTGGTAATGTTATTGTAGGTGCACAGAAGATTATCTATGCAAATGCTGTTTCAGAAACAGGTGATGCTGCAAATGCATCATCATTCGATGCTTATCTTGCTAAGTCGGCAGATGAGAAGGTTCCATCTTCATATAAGACAGTAGCAGGTGGAACATCTTATGATAACTTTGATACAACTAAGGATCTCGGAGTTAAATCAGGAAGCCTTAATAATGCAGAAGATGTACCTTCAGTAGTAACATCTGCAAAGGGAGCAGGAAGCCTTGGCGGTGGAGTGATTCCATGGACATTCTCTGATAAAGATGATTCTGTATATGTAATAGATAAGGAATTAAAGGCAGCAGTTACTAATTACAAGAATACAGAACTTGTTTCTGTAGGTGGTACTAATGCAAAGATTGTTTCACCAGATCCAACAACAGAAGAAACAAAGGCAACAGAGAGTACAACAAAAGCTACACAGGCAACAACAAAGGAAACACAGACAACAGCTAAAGCAACAGAGGCTACAAAGGCAACAGAGAGCACAACTAAGTCAACTGAAAAAGAGACAACAGGATCAGATGTAACAACATCATATGATAAGACAAGTCTTTCTTATTCAGGCGCTTATACAGATATCAGCAAGAAGAAGGATTCAGATTTCAAGAATGCAAAATATGTATCATCTTCAAGTGAGATTCTTAATGCAATCAGTTCAGCAAAGGCTGGCGATGTTATTATTGTAAAAGAGGGAACATATAAGTTCTCTGATACAATTGTAATTAACAGTGCAATGAATGGTAAGGCTGGTTCTTATATCATTGTAAAGGCTGAAAGTGGCAAGGAAGTTAAGTTTGATTTCTCAGCACAGAAGCTTGACGGAGCTAACAGAGGTGTAGTTGTAGATGGAGATTACTGGTATTTCCAGGGAATTAATTTCTATGGCGCAGGTGATAACGGAGTATTACTTGCTGGTAATAACAACATTTTTGAAAAATGTGTATTTGAGGCAAACAGAGATTCAGGACTTCAGATTTCAAGATATGACACAACAGCTGCTACTAAGGATTTATGGCCATCAAATAACCTGATTATCAACTGTACATCACATGATAACTGTGATTTCCCTGACCAGGGCGGTACAGGTGAGAATGCAGATGGTTTTGCTGCAAAGCTTACATGTGGTGAAGGCAATGTGTTTGACGGATGTATATCATACAGCAACTCAGATGATGGATGGGATTTATTTGCAAAGAGTGCAACAGGTCCTATAGGTGTAATTACAATTAGAAACTGCGTGGCATTTAATAATGGAACATTATCTAATGGTGTTCATTATGCTAATGGAGATATGAATGGCTTCAAGCTTGGCGGTTCAGGTGTTGGAACACCACATAAGGTAATGAACTGCTTATCATTTGACAATGGTGCAACAGGATTTACAGATAATAATAACCCAACAGGCCTTACAATTATGAATGTCACAGCATGGGGCAATGGAAAGTATGCTAAGAAGGGTAACTTCTTATGTTACAGAACATCAAGTGATGCAATATTCATGGGACTTGTTTCAGCAGGTGCAATAGATTCAGATAAGTTCACAGGCAAGATGGCTAACTCAATCTATTACAACTCTGGAAAGTATTTCAGTCTTACAGGTTCTGTTCTTACATCTTTAGTGAGTGGTGATAAGAAGGGAACTGTTGTAACTGACCCTGCTAAGACAGCCGGAATGTTTAAGAACACTGTTAATGCAATTGATATGAGCAAAAATATAGATAAACAGCTTAGAAATTCTGATGGAACTGTTAATATGAACGGTCTCTATGAGACAATAGGAAGCTATGCTTCAATGGGAGCAAGATTCAATGTTGCTAATCAGATGATTAGTGTATCTTCAAAGAATTCATCATCTGAAGTAACTAAGCCAGAAGAGACAACAAAGGCTCAGGAAACAACTAAAGCAACAGAAAGCACAACAAAGGAGACACAGGCTCCAACAAAGGCAACAGAGGCAACAACAAAGGAGACACAGACTCCGACAAAGGCAACAGAGGCAACAACAAAGGAGACACAGGCTCCAACAAAGGCAACAGAGGCGACAACAAAGGAAACACAGACAACAACTGAAGCAACAAAGGCAACGCAGGAAGATACTTCAGTATCAACAAAGGGTGAGAAGTTAATTCTTAATGCTAATGATGCAGCAACAGGAAAGATTAAGAAGTCAACTGTAGTTGATGGATTTAAGATTGTTGCAACAAGCAAGAAGACAGTAACAGTTGATAAGAGTGCAAAGGATTACAAGAATATCAGCTTTACCAAGAGAATCAAGCTCGGTGGAGCAGGAAGCGAATCTGCAAGAGCTATTGCATTTAAGACAGCAGGTGAATCTAAAGTAAAGATATATGCAACAAGTTCAGATACAGATACAAGCAGACTTATTAAGATTATTGATAAGGATGGCAATGATGTAACAAGTACATCAAAGATTCCTGGTTCATCACTTAAATCAGTATCATTCAGACTGGATGAAGCAGGTGAGTATTATATTGTGTCAGAAGATGGCGGAATTAATATTTATTATGTAGAAGTATCTAATGGTATTGCTTACTAATTAAATATAGTATGACAGCAGGGCTGCCACAGTGGACTAAACCATTGTGACAGTCCTTTTTGTATGATTTTTTTGTAAGAGATTGCATCATTTGAAAAGGTGGAATGTATGTGCAGTTACAATTGATCATGTGAAATATATATAATATATTGAGGGGTGACTGTAAATATCTATACAAAATAACGAAAAATCCCCCTGAAAGTAGGTATTTATTGCAACATGGTACCGTTTAGCTTTAATTAGTACTAAAAGCCTATAGCGGTACTATATCTTTATTTGTAAAAAGTTGCTAAGATAGCGCCATAGTGCTTGTGCATTATAACAAATGTGCACAAAAAGATGCATTGGGAGGAGAACTATGAAGGCTATAATAGGCAAAGCAGCCCGCAGAAAATGGGCATGGATACTTGCATTAGTTATGACAGTAAGTATCATTATTCCAACTTCTTTACTTACAGTTAAGGCTGAGAAGTTAGGAACTCTTGAAATTACGGAAGCTTCAGGAAAAAGCGAAGCAGCATATGTCGAGTGGACAACAGTTAAGAATGCTGCAAAATTTGAAGTTACAGTAACTGGTAACGGAAAGACAACAAAGCTTGATGACCAGCTTATAAGAGAGTATAAGGATGGTCACTGGAGAGCAGATGCAGTAGGTTTGGCAGCAGGTGAGTATACATTTACTGTATCAGTTGCTAATGATGATGCATCAGACAAGACTTCGGTAACAACTGATAAGGTTGCAGTTGTTAATTATGACAGAACTGGTTTTGGCTGGGTTAATGGAACATCATCAGGTGCATACAATGAAGATGGTACATTAAAGGACAATGCAATAGTTCTTTATTTAACAGAAGAGACTAAGGATACAATGACACTTGATGTTGTTACTTCTAACAAGGGCGCAACAACATTGGGAACAGGTATTGTTGAAATCTTATCTTTATATAAGAAGGGTTACGATAAGAGACCTCTTGATATAAGAATTGTTGGAACAGTTTCTAATTTAGGACAGATTAACAGTGACAAGGATTGCAAGGGCGATATTGTAATTACAGGAAGCAGCGACAGCAAGAGATTATCAACTGGTGTTACAGTTGAAGGTATCGGAGAAGATGCTGTGGCATTAGGATGGGGATTAAGACTTAAGAATGTTTCTAATGCAGAAGTAAGAAATATCGGTTATATGCTTTGTGATTCTGATGAGGGTGATGATGTTGGTCTTCAGCAGGGCAACGACCATATCTGGGTTCACAACTGTGATATGTTTTATGGTAATGCAGGTGGTGATGCAGATCAGTCTAAAGGTGATGGAGCACTTGACTGCAAGAAATCTACATATGTTACATTCTCATATAACCATTTCTGGGATAACGGAAAATGTAACTTACTTGGACTTTCAGAAGGAACTACAGAAGGACTTTACATTACATACCATCATAACTGGTATGATCATTCAGACAGCAGACATCCTCGAGTAAGATATTATTCAGCACATGTTTATAACAACTACTACGATGGAAATGCAAAGTATGGTGCAGGCTCAACACTTGGTTCATCAGTATTTGTTGAGAGCAACTACTTTAGAAATTGCCCATATCCAATGCTTACATCAATGCAGGGCTCAGATGTATTTGCAGGTGGAACAGACAGAGATGTTGCTAACAAGGCTACATTCTCTAAGGAAGCAGGTGGAACAATCAAGGCATTTGGAAATATTTTGACAGGTTCATATACTTTCATTCCTTATGGTTCATCAACATATACTCTTAAGGGAGTTGAGACAGCTTATAATCTTAATGGAACAACATCTACTCAGGATTTTGATGCTGTAGTAGTTTCATCAGCAGATGAAAAGATTGGTTCAGATGTTAAGTCTTATACAGGAAGCAACACATATAACAACTTTGACACATCAGATATTATGTATTCTTACAAGGCTGACAAGGCAGAAGATGTTCCTGCTATTGTAACAGCAAATGCAGGAAGAATGAATGGTGGAGATTTCAAATGGACATTCAATAATGATGTTGATGATGCTTCATATGCAGTTAATGCAGAACTTAAGAAAGCACTTCAGAATTATGAGAGCCAGATTAAGTTAATCGGTGGTTCAGTAGGTAAGAATAACACTACTGGTGAAGGCGAATCTTCAACAAAGGCTTCAGAAGCTGAGACAAAGGCAACAGAGGCTACAACAAAGGAAACAGAAGCAACAACAAAGAATAATGAGACAACAAAGGCTGAGGAAACAACTAAGGATACAACAGCTGCAACTCATACATATATTGCTGATAAAAAAACAAATGATTCTTATTTCACAATTGGTGGTTCATTAAAGGATAGTGAAGCAACATATAATGGAAAAACATATAGTAAGGCTGTAAAGCTTGATTCAAAAGGTTCAATTACATTTAAAACAACTACAGATAATGCAACATTATCTATATTAGTTTCAGCTAAGAAGTCGGGTTCTTCAGTAAAAGTAAATGATGATGTATCATTTAAAGAAATTGGAACATCTGTTGAGTATAGAACAGTTGAATTAGGCAAAGCAGGAACATATGTAATTAAGCAGAACAAGAATGAAAATTACATTTATATGGTAGTTGTAACTGAAAAAGGACAGGCTGCAACAGAATCTTCAACAAAGGCAACAGAGCCGGCAACAAAAGCAACAGAGGCAACAACAAAGGCTACAGAGGCAACAACAAAAGAAACAGAAGCTACAACAAAGGCAATTGAAGCAACAACAAAGGAAACAGAGACACCTTCAGTTCCTTCAGAGGCAGGCGAATATGATTCAAAGAGTCTTTCATATTCAGGTGCATATACAGATATAAGCACAAAGAAGGATTCTGAATTTAAGAATGCTAAATATGTTTCAACTTCAGAGGAAATCCGTGCAGCAATTGATAATGCAAAGGCAGGAGATGTAATCATTATTAAAGAAGGAACATATAAGTTTGATTCAATCGAAAGCCTGATGGCAAAGGATGACAAGGGAAAGACAGGCGCTCCTGCATTATACATCACTAATAATGGAGTAGCAGATAACTATATCATTCTTAAGGCAGAATACGGCAAGAGTGTTAAGTTTGATTTCTCATCACAGAAGTTAGCTTCATTTAACAGAGGACTTATTCATTATGCTGATTACTGGTATTTTGAAGGAATAAACTTCTATCATGCAGGAGATAATGGTGTTCTTCTTTCTGGAAACAATAACATTTTTGAAAAATGTGTATTTGAGGCTAACAGAGATACAGGTCTTCAGATTGCAAGAAAAGATGCAAATGCACAGCCGACTAAAGATACATGGCCAAGCAACAACCTGATTATCAACTGTACATCATTTAATAATGTTGACCCAGTTGATGAGGGTGGAAATGGTGAAAATGCAGATGGATTCGCAGCTAAGCTTACATGTGGTGAAGGCAATGTATTTGATGGATGTATCTCATACTGTAATTCAGATGATGGATGGGATCTTTACGCTAAGCCAGCAACAGGTTCAATTGGAGTAGTTACAATCAGAAACTGTATAGCATATGGTAATGGAAAGCTTTCAGATGGTTCTGGAGAGGCTGCCGGAGATATGAATGGATTCAAGCTTGGAGGAAGCAATGGAAAAGTTCCAACACCTCATGTTGTATTAAACTGTATTGCATTAAATAATGGTGCATGTGGTTTTACAGACAATGGTAACGGCAGTGCATTAACTTTAATGAACTGTACAAGCGTTGCTAATGGTAAATATGCAAAGAAGTCTAATTTCACTTTCTACAGATCATCAAGCGATTCAATGTATATGGGACTTGTATCTGTAGACGATACAGACTCAGATAAGTTTGTTGGAAAGATGTTAAATTCAATCTATTTTAACTCTAAGAAGTATTATAGAATATCAGGCATGATACCAACAGTAATGGCAAATGGAGACAAGAAGGGTGATGTTGTAAGTAACCCATCTGGTATATCAGGTATGTTTATAAGTACAAATAATACTATTGATACTAATAAGAGCCTTGATTCTCAGATAAGAAATGCAGATGGAACTATTAATGTTAAGGGACTTTATGAGACAACAGGTGAATATGCAACTATGGGAGCACATTTTGGTGCTGCTAACCAGATCATAAAGGTTTCAGTAAACACTAATGTAAAGGAAGATGAAACAAAGACAGAGGAGACATCTTCTTCACAGGAAACAACAAAAGCAACAGAAGCAACAACAAAGGAGACACAGGCTCCAACAAAGGCAACAGAAGCAACAACAAAGGAGACACAGGCTCCAACAGAAGCAACAACAGAAGCTGCAGGACAGAAGCTTATTCTTAATGCTAACAATATGAAAGCTGAAACAATTAAGTCATCAATCTACGCAGATGGATTCAAGATTAATGCTTCATTAGATGATGGAACTGTTACTGTAGACGGTAATACTAAGTCATATAATGGAAAGAGCTTTAAGCAGAGAATTAAACTTGGCGGAGCAGGAACAACAGCAAAGAGATCTATTGAGTTTAAGACAGCAGGGGCTTCAACAGTTACTGTATATGCAATTAGTTCAACAAAAGATAAAGAAAGAAAATTACAGCTTATTGACAAAAATGGTAAGACAGTAGCAACATCAGCAACAATTGGTGGAACAAGTCTTGTGACAGTAACATTTAATATTAAAGAGGCAGGGGAGTATTATATAGCTAGTACATCAGGTGGTATTAATGTATATTATGTTGAAGTATCTAATGGTATAGCATTAACAGGTTCTACAGAGGCACCAACAACAGAGCCAACACAGGCACCAACAACAAAGCCAACACAGGCACCTACAGAGGCACCAACAACAGAGCCAACACAGGCACCTACAGGGGCACCAACAACAAAGCCAACACAGGCACCTACAGTTGCGCCAACAACAGAACCAACACAGACTCCAACAGCAGCACCAACACAGGCTGCAACAGAGCAGGAGACAACAAAGACTGATGGAAGCACAACAGCACCTACACAGGCACCAACTGTAAAGCCATCACAGGCTGACAGCACAGTTGCAGCAGATGTTAAGAAGCCAGAAGTAGGAGCAGATGAAGAAAAGATTACTAACTCACAGGTTGAGACAGTATCTTCAGATACAGCAGCATCAGCTAAGACACCAGAAGTTGCAGCAGATGAGACAAAGACAGGTGATGCAAGCCATATGATGATGTATGTAATTATATTCATCAGTGCATTAGCAGTATTTGCAGGATCAGCAGTTGTATCAAAAAGACGCAGAGTAAAGTAATATTCGATTAATAATATACTTATAAGAATTTACTTCTCCTAATATTTCTAAAAGAGGCTTTCGGTATAATGCCGGAGGCTTCTTTTAATTTTAATAAAAATATAAAGAAAAATGCTAAAAAACTTAAAAATCACTTGCATTATGCCATAGGCTGTGATATATTTTCTTAGACACAAAAACAAATGTCCGTCAGAGAAAGACAGAACAGAGGGAAGTGTCTTTTAGATTTTACATATTGAAGGAGTTAAAAATGAGCGATAAGTTAAGAGTTGGTATCCTTGGTGGTACTGGTATGGTAGGACAGAGATTTATAACATTACTTGAGAATCATCCATGGTTCGAGGTTGTATTAGTTGCAGCTTCAGGACGTTCAGCAGGAAAGCTTTATGAAGAAGCTGTTGATGGACGCTGGAAAATGCAGACACCAATGCCAGAATTTGTTAAGAAGATGACAGTATATGATATGGATAAGGATTTTGATGAAATCGTATCTAAGGTTGATTTCGTATTCTGTGCAGTTAACATGCCAAAGGATCAGATTAAGGCTATAGAGGAAAGATATGCTAAGGCAGAAGTTCCAGTTGTTTCTAATAACAGTGCTAACCGTTGGACACCAGATGTTCCTATGGTTGTTCCAGAAATCAATCCGGAGCATCTTGAGGTTATCAAGTATCAGAAAGAAAGACTTGGCACTAAGAGAGGATTTATCTGTGTTAAGCCTAACTGCTCAATCCAGAGCTACACACCAGCTCTTAATGCTTTAAAGGAATTCGGACCAAAGCTTGTTGTTGCAACAACATATCAGGCAATCTCAGGTGCAGGTAAGACATTTGAGCAGTGGCCAGAGATGGTTGAGAATATTATCCCTTACATTGGTGGTGAGGAAGAAAAGTCTGAAAAAGAGCCATTAAGATTATGGGGTAAGATTGAGGATGGAAAGATTGTTCCAGCTACAGATCCTGTTATCACATGCCAGTGTATCAGAGTTCCAGTACTTGATGGACATACAGCAGCAGTATTCGTAAACTTCGAGAAGAAGCCTACTAAGGAACAGATTATTGAGAAGTGGAGAAGCTTTAAGGGAGTTCCACAGGAACTTAATCTTCCAAGTGCTCCAAAGCAGTTCATCCAGTATCTTGAAGAGGATGACCGTCCACAGGTTAAGCTTGATGTTAACTACGAGAACGGAATGGGAGTTTCACTTGGTCGTTTAAGAGAAGACAGCGTATTTGATTATAAGTTCGTTGGTCTTTCACATAATACATTAAGAGGAGCTGCAGGTGGGGCTGTTCTTATTGCAGAGCTTCTTAAGGCTCAGGGTTATATAACTCCTAAGGATGCAGAATAATTAAATTCTAATACACATACCAGAAAAGAGATGTCAGAGATGGCATCTCTTTTTGCATAGTAAGGGCAATCAGAATAGAAGCAAAATTTATTATCATACTTGCCTAAATATTTGATATGCGATAAAATTAAAAGACGATTTAATGAGTTAGTAAAGAGGGGAATCAGGCAGCAATGAAGGAAAATCATTTTTATGCAATGTTATCCAGATTGAAGTATATTAACAGATGGGGACTTATGAGAAATACAAGAAATGAGAACCTGTGTGAACATAGTCTGGAGGTTGCATTTGTAGCGCATGCGTTAGGCATAATTAATAATGAAGTTTATGGTGGAAATATTAATGCTGAGAGGTTGGCAATTCTTGGAATGTATCATGATGTAACCGAGATTATAACAGGGGATATGCCAACACCTGTAAAGTATTATAATCCGGTTATAAGAAATGCTTACAAAGAGGTGGAGAAAGTAGCCGGAAAGCAGATGTTATCGGGACTTTCGCCTGAAATAAGGGACAGATATGAAAGTGTGCTTACAGAGACAGAAGAAGAAAAAGAACTATGGAAATATGTAAAAGCCGCTGATAAGATATCCGCATATATCAAATGCCTTGAAGAACGAAAGACAGGGAATATGGATTTTGCAGATGCTGAACAGACTATTTATAAAGCTATTACAGATATGCATATGGATGAGGTGGATTATTTTATGAAAGAATATATCCCAGCTTATATGCTTACTCTTGATGAATCAGGGGATGAATACAGCGATAATTAGTTATTTGTAACGGGAGAATATTATGTTATATGGAAGAACAGATGAGCTTAATAAGCTGAATGATTATTATAATGGCGTAGGCAATTCATTTATTATGCTTTATGGAAGAAGCAATATCGGAAAAACGGCATTGCTTAGAGAGTTCATTAAAGATAAGAAAGCATTTTATTATAATGCAGCACTGGCATCTGAAAAGGAGCAGGCAGAACTTCTTGCCATGCATATGAACAGGGCGGGGCTGATTACTGATTATGAAATGCAGGGGCTTATGGAATTATCAGATGATGTATCAATTATTTATACACATTTGTTTAAAAGTACAGCAAGGCTTGAAGGGGATACCAAGGTTGTTATTATTGAGGAGTTCCAGAATATAGTAAAGAACAGTGATGCATTTATGCCGGTTATAGATGAACTGGTAAAAGGCAGCCTTTACGGTGAGAAGGTTGTTATGATTGTGACGAGTTCATCTGTAAGCTGGATTGAAAACAGTATGGTATCTGCAATAGGCAGATATGCATTGTCTATAAGTACATTTATTAAACTTAAGGAACTGAGTTTTGTTGATATTGTCAGGATGTTTCCAAAGCATTCAGTGCTTGATGCAATGGCAATATATGCAGTAACCGGCGGCGTTCCAGGATATCTTGCACAGTTTAGTGCAGGGAAGAGCCTTAAGGATAATATTGTACAGAATGTTCTTAATAATGGAAGAATGTTAAGAACCGCAGGAAGTGATTATATTAAGGAAGAACTCAGGGAGACTTCGCTTTATAATACGATTCTGTACTGCATTGCACAGGGAGAGAATAAACTTAATGAGCTTCATGTACATACAGGATTCGGACGTGATAAAATAAGTGTATATCTTAAGAATCTTATTGACAGGGAAGTGGTTGAGAAGATATATTCATATGACAAAGGTGGAAAAGAATATACAAGAAAGGGTTTGTACAGGATTAAGTCGGGATATACTGAATTCTGGTTTAAATTTATTTATCCTAATGAATCACAGCTTGAAATAATGGATTCAGCTGATTTTTATGATGAATATGTACGACCATATATATATGATTACGCCAAAGAGGCTTTTGTCAGGGTTGCAACAGAATTTATAGAATTGCTTGATTCAATGAACAGGCTTGAAATTAAGATAAGCCGTCGTGGAAGATGGTGGGGCAAGAATGGGGATATTGATATTATTGCCTGTGATAATGAGGACAGGTATCTTGTCGGCAAATGTAACTGGGAAAACGATGTGTTTTCATTCAGTATGTTTGAAGAATTTATGCTGAATGTTAATCAGGCGGGAATTGGCAAGGATTATATATATCTTTTTTCTAAGGATACATTTGACGGGGAACTTAAGAACTTTGCAGCAGATAATGATAATGTGAAGCTGATAAGTCTTAAGGATTTATAACAGGTGCAGTTATGCACAGAAATGAGGAATACGATGGGAAAATCCGTATATATCGCGGAAAAACCAAGCGTGGCGCAGGAATTTGCCAAGGCACTGCATGTGAACTTTACAAGAAAAGACGGATATCTTGAAGGTGGAGACCATATTGTGACATGGTGTGTCGGACATCTGGTAACTATGAGTTATCCTGATGCTTATGATCCTAATCTTAAGAGATGGAGTTTTGACACGCTGCCATTCATACCTAAGGAATTCAAGTATGAGGTTATACCTGCTGTTGCGAAGCAGTTTAATATAGTTAAAGACATTCTTACAAGGGATGATGTTGAATATATATATGTATGTACCGATTCAGGACGTGAAGGAGAGTATATATACAGGCTTGTAAGACAGGAAGCTGGAGTTAAGGGAAAGAAAGAACGCCGTGTGTGGATTGATTCACAGACGGAGGAAGAGATTCTTAAAGGAATTAATACAGCCAAGGATATATCTGAATATGATAATCTGAGTGATTCAGCGTATCTTCGTGCGAAGGAAGATTATCTTATGGGAATTAACTTCTCAAGGGTACTTACGCTGAAATATGGACGCAATATTGCCAATTATCTGCATCTTGACAGGGCAGTTGTATCTGTCGGCAGGGTTATGACATGTGTTCTTGGAATGGTAGTAAGAAGGGAACGAGAGATAAGAAGCTTTGTTAAAACTCCATTCTACAGGGTTATAGGTCAGGCACAGGTTGAGAATTCAACATTTGACGCAGAATGGCGTGTGAGTGATAAGAGTATGTATGCGGGCACACCGTATTTGTATAAGGATAATGGTTTTAAGGACATGGAGAAGGCTGAGGAGCTTGTTAAGTTCTTATCTGACCCACTGCCGGCACAGGGAGTAGTTGATTCTATTGAGAGAAAGAAAGAAACCAAGAATCCACCACTTCTGTACAACCTTGCCGAGATTCAGAATGAATGCAGCAAGCTGTTTAAGATAAGCCCTGATGAGACTCTTAATATTATTCAGGAGTTGTATGAAAAGAAGCTGGTTACTTATCCAAGAACTGACGCGAGAGTGTTATCAACTGCGGTAAGTAAGGAGATACATAAGAATATAGGCGGACTCAGGAATTTTGCTCCTGTGAAGGAGATTGCAGAGCATATATTACAGAATAATATGCAGAAGGGAATTGAAAAGACAAGATACTGCAATGATAAAGCAATCACAGACCATTATGCGATTATTCCGACAGGACAGGGATTTAATAATTTAAAGAACTTGTCAGTTACAGCTGCGAGAACCTATGAGATAATTGTAAGAAGATTTTTAAGTATATTCTATCCACCGGCTATTTATCAGAAGGTAAGTATTACCAGTGATGTGAAGAATGAAAAGCTGTATGCTTCATTTAAAGTGCTTGTAGATGAAGGGTATCTTAGTGTAGCTAAGAACTCATTTGCAAAGGCGAGAAATGATGCAAAAGTAAAGGAAGATGATAGTGCCGATAATAAGAACGATAATAAATGTGATGCAGCTTTATTTGAGGTATTGAAAAAATACAGAAAAGGTTCTACAATCACATTTAATGGGTTTAATATCAAAGAAGGTGAAACATCACCTCCTAAGAGATATAATTCAGGTTCTATTATTCTTGCAATGGAGAATGCAGGACAGCTTATTGAAGATGAGGAACTGCGTGCCCAGATTAAGGGCAGTGGAATAGGAACAAGTGCTACAAGAGCAGAGATTCTTAAAAAACTTAATACTATTAAGTATATTTCTATTAACTCTAAGACACAGATTATTACGCCTACATTTTTAGGCGAGATAATATATGATGTTGTAGACAATTCTATCAGGCATCTGCTTAATCCGGAGCTTACGGCAAGCTGGGAAAAAGGACTTACAGGTGTAGCAGAGGGGAATATTACAGCAGATGAGTATATGGAAAAGCTTGATGGTTTTGTTTCAAGAAGAACAAGGGCTGTTATGGCATTAAGGAATCAGGCGGGGCTTGTAGGACTTTTTAACGAGACTGCTAAGAATTATAAGTAAATGAGTGAAAGGAATTAAATATATGTGCGGAATTGCAGGATATGTAGGAGACAGAGAAAGCGCAGATGTACTTGTAGATGCATTGTCTAAGCTTGAATACAGAGGATATGACTCAGCAGGTATTGCGGTATTTGATCATGGTAATATTAAGGTTAAGAAGTGCAAGGGAAGACTTGCCAACCTTGTTGAGAAGATGGATGAAGAGGGAAAACCACAAGGACATGTTGGAATTGGTCATACAAGATGGGCTACACATGGAGAACCATCAGATATCAATTCACATCCACATGGTAATAAGAGAGTTACTATTGTACATAACGGTATTATTGAGAACTACAAGAAGCTTAAGGATTTTCTTATTGGAGAGGGATATAGCTTTGCAAGTGAAACAGATACTGAGGTTGCAGCAAAGCTGCTTGATTACTACTATGATGGCGATCCAATGAAGACTATTGCAAAGGTGTTATCAGAGATTAAGGGTTCATACGCACTTGGAATTATGTTCAGAGATTTCCCTGATGAGATATTTGCAGTAAGAAAGGACAGTCCTCTTATTGTTGGTGTTGGAGAACATGAGAATTTTATAGCCTCTGATGTACCAGCTATTATTCATTATACAAGAGATTATTATCTTCTTGACCAGAATGAGATTGCAGTTATTAAGAAGGATTCAGTTAAGATATATGATGTTCATGGCAATGAGATACATAAGGAATTAAATACTGCTGACTGGGATGTTGATGCTGCAGAAAAGGGCGGTTATGCTCACTTTATGCTTAAGGAAATCCATGAGCAGCCAGATTCTGTAAAGAGAACAATCATGCCAAGAATCATGGACGATATGCCTGATTTCAGTGCAGAAGGATTCAATCCTGACAAGTTAAAGAATTATAAGAATATATATATTGTTGCCTGCGGTACTGCAATGCATGCCGGAATGGTTGGTAAATATATAATAGAGAAGATGGCAAGAGTATCTGTAACTGTTGATATTGCATCAGAGTTCAGATACAGAGATCCTCTTATCAGTGAAGATGATCTTATGATTGTTATATCACAGTCAGGTGAGACTGCTGATACTAAGGCTGCACTTGAACTTGCAAAACAGGCGGGTGCTGATACTATGGCAATTGTTAATGTTAAGGGTTCATCAATTGCAAGAGAAGCAGATATGGTTGTATATACACATGCGGGTCCTGAGATTTCAGTTGCTTCAACAAAGGCATATATGGTTCAGATATCAATTATGTATTTAATTGCATTTGAATTAGCTTATGCTAATGGCAAGATGGATGAGGCAGAATGCAGCAGATACACTAAGATGCTTGAAGAAATACCTGAGGTTATTGAAGAATCCATTGCACTTGAGAGTAAGTGTCAGTTTGCAGCATCTAAGCTTATTAATGCAGACAGTCTTCTTTATATAGGACGAGGTCTTGATTATGCACTCAGTATGGAAGGCTCTCTTAAGTTAAAGGAGATATCTTATATTCATTCTGAATCATATGCAGCAGGAGAGCTTAAGCATGGAACTATCTCGCTTATTACAGAACAGATGCCTGTAATTGCAATAGCAACACAGAAGAATCTTGAGGAAAAGACTATAAGTAATATTAAGGAAGTTAAGTCAAGAGGAGCATTTGTAGTGCTTATTGCAGAACCAGAGCTTGATATTGAGGATGGAGTGGCAGATATTGTTATTAAGCTTCCACAGGCAGACCAGCTTCTTATGCCTATGGTTGCAGCAGTTCCATTACAGCTTATTGCTTACTACACAGCAGTTCTTAAGGGTAACGATGTTGATAAGCCAAGAAATCTTGCAAAATCTGTTACTGTTGAATAATTGATATAAAGAGGATATTTGATATGAATAATGATGCATTAAAGATAAGTAATCTGTATGACCTTAATGAGACTATTGCAGCAAAGGTATTTGAAGGCTGTACATATCCATGGGAAGTACTTGCAAAGATTGGTGATTTTATTGTAGAACTTGGCAATGCACTGCCAGAAGATGAATATGAGAAGCGTGGGGAAAATATATGGGTTCACAGAACTGCAAATGTATTTCCATCAGCTTATATTGCAGGACCTGCAATTATCGGTAAAGATGCCGAGGTAAGACACTGTGCATTTATCCGTGGAAAAGCTATTGTTGGAGAAGGAGCTGTTGTCGGTAATTCAACTGAGCTTAAGAATGTAATTCTTTTTAATAAGGTACAGGTTCCACATTATAATTATGTTGGAGATTCAATTCTTGGATTTAAGGCTCATATGGGAGCGGGCTCTATAACTTCTAATGTTAAGTCTGACAAGAAGCTTATTACTATTAAAGGACCTGACTGCAATATTGATACAGGTATCAAAAAGATTGGTGCTTTTCTTGGAGATAATGTTGAGGTTGGCTGTGGCAGCGTACTTAATCCTGGAACAATTGTTGGAAGAGAGAGTAATATTTATCCGCTTTCAAGCGTAAGAGGCTTTATTCCGGCAGGTTCTATATATAAGAAGCAGGGCGAAGTAGTAACTAAGAGATAATTATGTGAATTTTTTGTTTTATTAATGTAAAAATGTTGTGTCTCACATTGACTAATGCAAAAGTTTGTGAGAAAATAGTCAAGGCTTGGACGACGGCTTCTGGCCGTCGTTTCATTTATAGTAAACACTATGAATTACGAAAGGAGTAATAAGATGATTTACACACAGGAAGTAGAGAATATGTGTCCAGTAGCACAGGGCGTTCATCATGGAGCAGCTCCAGTGCCAACAGAAGGTAAATGGGTACAGAATAAGAAGGTTGAAGATATTTCAGGTTTTACACATGGTGTAGGCTGGTGTGCTCCTCAGCAGGGTGCATGTAAGCTTACTCTTAATGTTAAGGAAGGTATCATTCAGGAAGCTTTAGTTGAGACTATCGGATGTTCAGGTATGACACATTCAGCAGCTATGGCAGCAGAGATTTTACCAGGACTTACAGTTATGGAAGCTCTTAACACTGACCTTGTCTGTGATGCAATTAACACAGCTATGAGAGAGTTATTCTTACAGATCGTTTACGGAAGAACTCAGAGCGCATTCTCTGAGGGTGGACTTGCAGTTGGTGCCGGTCTTGAAGATCTTGGTAAGGGACTTCGTTCTCAGGTTGGTACTATGTATGGTACATTAAAGAAAGGTCCTCGTTACCTTGAGATGGCTGAAGGTTATGTAACAGGTATCGCCCTTGATAAGGACAACCAGATTATCGGTTACAAGTTTGTCAGCCTTGGTAAGATGACAGACTTCATTAAGAAGGGTGATGACCCTACAACAGCATATGAGAAGGCTTGCGGACAGTACGGAAGAGTTGCAGATGCTGTTAAGATTATTGACCCAAGAACAGATGAAGAAGTTAAGTAAGGAGGACAATTAGAATGGCTTTATTTGAATCATATGAGAGAAGAATAGATAAGATTACTTCAGTTCTTAACAGCTATGGTATAGCTAGTATTGAAGAAGCTGAAAAGATTACTAAGGATGCCGGATTAGATGTATATGCTATGGTTAAGGGTATCCAGCCAATTTGTTTTGAAAATGCATGCTGGGCTTACACAGTAGGTGCAGCAATCGCTATCAAGAAGGGTGCAAGAAAGGCTTCAGAAGCTGCTGCAGCTATCGGTGAAGGTCTTCAGGCATTCTGTATTCCAGGTTCAGTTGCTGACCAGAGAAAGGTTGGTCTTGGACATGGTAACTTAGGTAAGATGTTACTTGAAGAAGAGACAGAATGTTTCGCATT
>ULTX01070130.1_pt1 | contig 58134 bp, 43 predicted proteins | sample 1958041 | NCBI WGS metagenome assembly ULTX01 (sample SAMEA4835747, study PRJEB28245) | human gut metagenome | biome: gut microbiome; material: fecal sample | place: Denmark | collected 2008
TACCTCCGATAAAGCTAACCGGAATGAATACAGCCATGAATACGAAGGTAGTGGTAACCAAGGCGGAAGTGATGCCATCCATGGCATCGATGGTGGCCAGATAAGACGACCGGTATCCCTCGTCGAATTTGGCTTGGACAGCTTCGACCACGACGATGGCATCATCCACCACAGTACCGATGACCAGCACCAGTGCGAACAGCGTTAGCATGTTCAGACTGAAACCGACTATATTTAGAAATGCAAAGGTTCCTACCAACGAAACGATGATGGATAAAGCAGGAATGAAAGTGGAACGCATGTTCTGCAGAAACACGTATACAACCAGAACGACCAAAATAATGGCTTCAATGAGTGTTTTGATGACACTCTTTATGGATGCGTCCAGAAAGTCTTTGGTACTCATCAGGTCTACAATCTTGATACCTTCTGGTAATGTCTTGGAAATTTCTTCCACGGTACGGTCAATTTCCTTAATGATTTCATTTGCATTGGAACCGGAAGTCTGAGCAATCATGATGTTACATCCCGGGTGACCGTTCACTTCGTTGATGTAATCGTATGCACGTGTTCCCAATTCGACTGTTGCTACATCTTTCAACCGCAGTACTTCACCACCAGGTAGTGATTTGATAACCATATTTTCATAATCTACTTCGTTCTCGTAACGGCCACGGTATTTTAATACGTATTGGAAGGTATTCTCTGCTTCGGCTCCCAAAGTACCGGTAGCTGCTTCGATGTTTTGTTCATCGAGTACAGTGGTGATATCCGAAGGCACTAGCGAATATTTTTGCATTTTGTTCGGGTCAAGCCAGATTCGCATGGAGTATTCATAGCCGAATACATTCACTTCACCTACTCCGGCAATACGTGATAGACGTGGCTCAATATTAATTTTCAGGTAATTAGTCAGGAAAGCCTCGTCGAACGAATCATCGGGGCTATAAATAGCTAACTGCTTGATGTTGCTGGTCTGACGTTTACGTACAGTGATACCACTTTTAGTAACTTCGGCAGGCAGTAAACCTTGAGCCGTAGCGATACGGTTCTGTACATTGACGGTTGCCATATCCGGGTCGGTTCCTTGGCGGAAATAAACGCTGATTCTGGCCGAACCGTTATTGGACGAGGTTGAAGTCATATACATCATGTTTTCTACGCCGTTAAGAGCTTCTTCCAGTGGGACAACTACACTTTTCAGCACTGTCTCGGCATTGGCCCCTGTGTAAGTGGCCGATACGCTGACCGTAGGCGGAGCGATTTCAGGGAATTGCTCAATGGGCAGCTGTGACAGACCGATGAATCCCAGTATCAGGATAAGCACGGAAATTACACCAGCCAGAATAGGGCGGTCAATGAATGTTCTTATCTTCATGGCTATCGGTTATTTTTGAGGTTCGGAAGTTGAAGTAGTAGTGTCAACGGCAGTACCTTCGCGCATCAGGCCGGCACCTTCTGCTACGATGACATCACCTGTGTGTAGACCGGACAGTACGATGTATGTCTGGCCGTCGTTATATTTATAGACAGTAATAGGAACTGATTTTGTCTTGCCGTCGACCACTTTCCATGTGAAGATCCGGTTTTGTAATTCGTATGTAGCGCTTTGTGGAATTGTGATACAGTCCTTGTATTCGGTAGGTACAGAAACAACCCCACTTCCACCGTTACGTAACAGATGTCCTTCATTCGGAAAAACGACACGTAAAGTTACTCCACCTGTACTTTCATCAACAGTGCCGCTGATAGCATCAATACGTCCCAGGCCTGTATAGGCTTTTCCGTTACTTAATGTCAGGCTTACAGCCGGCATTCTCTGACAGGCTTCTTCCAATGAACCGTATTGTTGGATGAGATCAAGCATCTGACTTTCTGCCATGGAAAAATAGGCATAGATTTCTTTATCGTCGGATACGGTGACTAACGGATCTGTGATACTGCTGCTTACCAATGCCCCTACACGGTAGGGAATCATACTTGCTACACCGTCTACCGGGCTCTTTACTTCTGTGTAAGAGAGGTTGTTACGTGCGTTGGTCTCTTCAGCTTTTGCTTGTGCCAGTGCAGCTTCGGCCTCAAGTAACTGGTTATGGGCTGTCTGGCGGTCGAAATCAGAGACTACCTTCTCTTCGTAAAGTTCTTCTTTACTTTCTGCGGTCAGTCGAGCTGTTTGAAGTTGGGCCTCAGCACTTTTTACATTAGCTAATGCCGTTTCTAAAGCTGCCTTGTATGGCACTTGGTCAATGATGAATAATACTTGGCCTCGACGAACGATGTCTCCTTCATTGATACAGATTTTTGTAATGGTTCCGCTGACTTGTGGACGTATCTCTACAGCTTGTCGTCCACGTAAGACGGCCGGATAAGTAGAATGCAGGGTCTGGTTGGTAGTTGTTACAGTCAGGGTCTTGTACTTTTCACCAGGCATGTCCTGCTGCTTTATTCCGCAGGAAACAAGCAGCATTAAACAGCATAGCATGGGATAGATGTTCATTTTCTGATTCATATTTTCATATCTATTTGGTTCGTTCCAATATTTAGTTGTATCGTCGGGCCTATTTTTATATAGGAAAAGTGTTGTAACAGGTAGTCGACAGATTTCTTTTGTATACATCCTTCTTTGAATACAAACTTATGTAGAAAGAATTGTACTGACGAGTATGTGGTGACGAATTGCGGGAATGTGGTGACAAACAGCTGTAACACCATATCTGTCCGTTATTAAAAAGTCGTATCTTTGTTTTTGGAAAATAATCATATGTATGAAGAATAATCGCATTGCCTTTTATATCGATTTACTTTTTTGCTTGGTTATCATGCCTTTGGTTATCATGCTGTTACCAGTGGACCGGTGGATAGTTACTAATACAGCTTTTCTGATTACGTTGATAGCCTATGTCTATGCCCTCTATTTTGTGTATCGTCGTGTCTGTCTGCCCAAACTTTTTATGCAAAGGAAATATTTGCAAATTATCCTTTTATTAGTTGTCTTAGCGGCAATTACTGGACTGTTGACTCATTTCCCGATGCCGGCTGAATATTTCGAAACCGATACTCGTCAGATGATGGCAAGGATACATATGCGTACACAGACTATTTGGTTTTTCTTTCTGGTAGTGACAGGTTTCTCGTTGGCTATTGAACTAACCTTTGAACTCTTTCGTCAGATACTTTCACGTCAGGAAATCGAGGCAGAAAAGAATAAGGCAGAATTAGCTCTTTATAAGGCGCAGATTAATCCGCATTTTCTATTCAATACTCTTAATACCCTTTACGCCTTGGTCGTATCCGGTTCTGATAAGACAGAATCAGCTTTTGTGAAGTTTTCAGGGATTCTTCGTTACATGTATTCACAAAATGGGGTTGAGTTTATTTCTGCCAGACGTGAATTGGATTATATCCGTCAGTATGTAGATTTGCAGACATTGCGCCTGAATCGCCATACACAAGTTGAGTTGTCAATAGAAAACAGAGCGGAAGAGGTACTTATACCATCTATGCTGTTTATTACCTTTATAGAAAATGTTTTTAAGTATGGCACTTCTCCAGATAAGGACTGTACTGTCCGTATTCATATTTGGGTAGATGAAAAGTTTTTATCGCTTGAAACAGAGAATGCTGTGATGAAACGCCGTGAAGATGGCTTGTCTGGAATCGGCATTCTCAATTGTCGTAAGCGGTTGGATTTGCTTTATCCTGAACACTATGAACTGCAAACTGGTGAATCGGAAGGAATTTATCGTGTGAAGTTGGAGATACGGATGAAAGATTAATTGATTTTGAAAATAGTATATGGAGCAGGTCTTGAAATGTATTGCAATAGATGACGAGCCTATGGCTTTACTGGTTATTGAGCAGTTTTGTCGTCGGAAAGGTGGGCTTGAACTGACTACTTTCAGCGAACCGCATATAGGTTGGGAAGAAATACGTCGCTGTAAGCCGGATCTTGTATTCCTAGACATTCAGATGAATAGTCTTAGTGGGTTACAGATTGCTGATACGTTACCGGCCGGATGTTGTTTTATTTTTACTACTGCTTATGCTGAGTACGCCCTTGAGGGGTTTAATCTGGATGCTGTGGATTTTCTGCATAAGCCGTTTTCTTATGAACGTTTTGAAGTAGCCGTAGAAAAAGCTTTACGCCGCATAGCTATCCGTCGTTCGTCGGTTCCTGAGTTCCTGGTCGTAAAGCAGGAATATAATAATGTAAGTATTCCCCTTTCAGATATCCTTTATGTGGAAGCTTTAGGAAATTATGTAAAGATTGTCCGTATGTCGGGAGGGCATGTCTTGACACGTACTAATCTGAAGAATGTGATGGAATTGCTTCCTTCAGGGATTTTCCTTCGGATACATCGTTCGTATGTTATCGCTCTTGCTGCTGTCGTTTCGTATACCCGGGTACGTGTATTTCTAAGAGGGGGAAATTTCTCTTTACCTATCGGACAACTGTATGCAGATAGTGTCTGCAAAGTTTTGGGTGGAAAATGTTGATTAATGAACCACCCCTGTAGATAACTTTTTCATAACTCTTTATGAATCTGTGTCTATATTCTGATGGAAAACCGTACCTTTGCACTCCCAAAAAATTAAAGAAAACAAAACGCATGTTATTACCCTATATGCACGAAAATCTGATAGAGGCCGGTTGTGATGAGGCAGGTCGTGGCTGTTTGGCTGGAGCTGTTTATGCAGCTGCTGTTATTCTACCGCATGATTTTCGCAATGAATTGCTGAATGATTCAAAGCAACTGACAGAGAAACAGCGCTATGCGTTGCGGGAGATAGTCGAACATGAAGCATTGGCATGGGCGGTAGGTGTAGTTACTCCTGAAGAGATAGACCGTATCAATATTCTAAATGCTTCGTTTTTAGCCATGCATCGGGCCATCGATCAGCTGAAACTGCGTCCTGAACATCTTTTGATAGATGGAAACCGGTTTAAGAAGTATCAGGATGTGCCTTATACGACAGTAGTAAAAGGTGATGGAAAATATATGTCCATTGCAGCAGCTTCGGTGTTGGCAAAGACATATCGGGATGACTATATGAACAGTTTAGCTAAAGAATATCCACAATATGATTGGGAAAGTAACAAGGGATATCCTACTAAGAAACATCGGGAAGCTATCCGGATATTTGGAGTAACACCTTATCATCGAATGAGTTATAATTTATTGGGCGATGGGCAGCTGTCGCTTGACTTCAAATAATAACAAAGGATTATCAACAGAAGAAATGAACAGCCTGTTAATAATGGAAAGTTATTAACAGGCTGTTCATTTCTTCTGTTGATCTTTTAGTAATTATTTATTTCCTTCGAATTTTCTTGTAATATAGCATGCTTCCCTTTAGGCCAAAATTAGTGGGATTGGTGAAGATAATCTTAGCGGCCAGAATTCGATAGATGTATCGGTTAGTCTCTTCTACGAGTTGTAAGTCGATGGATTCCTCTACCTGTTGGCGTTCAAGTTCTGTACCAATGCGTGCCTGTCCGATATTGTAGGATTGGGCAACAGCTACCCAATCTTTGAATTTATTATAAGCTGTCTGAAGATACTTACAAGCAGCTTGGGTAGACTTCTCAATATCTAGCCGTTCGTCGATTTTCCGGTCTACCCGTAAGCCGTATTCTTGGGCGGTGTCTTTCATGAACTGCCAAAGGCCAAGTGCTCCTACTGGAGAACGGGCTTCCGGATTCAGTCCGCTTTCTATGACCATCAGATACTTGAAATCGTCTGGAATATTGTTGTTTTCCAATATCGGTTCGATGATGGGAAAGAAATAATTGGCACGTTGCATCAGGATAGATGAATGACGTGAGATAGAGGCCAGTTCGCGGCGTAGTTTCCGTTGGCGATATAGTGGGTCTAGATTGACTTCTTGTCCGCAGAAACGCAGAACATTGGGACTGATGAGACTGTCGATATCGTTCATGACTGGAAAGGAAGGTGAACCTTCCAATTCTTCTTCTGGAATAGCTGGTTCCGGAAGACGATCTGGGCCTTGTGCCTGGATTGTTAGGTTGAAAAACAGGTTTGTCAAAAGACAAACCGTCAAGCAAAGCATTCGATGTTTCATAAAGTGATAAACCTTCCTGTTTCTAAGGATTTTCAAACCGGTGCAAAGGTACTGCTTTTTGAAGTGATATTTTATAAATCCGGACAAAAAGAGTTGGTGGAGTCTACTAAAAATCATAAAAAGTTTCGTTCATGCAGTGGATATTTTGTACTTTTGTGTGCTTTAATGTGAAACGAATAATTATCAACTTTTTAAAAGATAAAATTATGGCTAAGAAAGCGCTTTTAATGATTCTGGATGGTTGGGGCTGTGGCGACCAGCAGAAAGATGATGTAATCTTTAATACCCCGACTCCGTATTGGGACAGTCTGTTGGCTAACTATCCGCACTCAGAACTGCAGGCAAGTGGCGAAAATGTAGGTTTGCCTGATGGTCAGATGGGTAACTCTGAAGTAGGTCACCTGAATATCGGTGCCGGACGTATCGTTTATCAGGACTTAGTGAAGATTAACCGTGCTTGTGCTGATGGCAGTATCCTGCAGAACAAGGAAATCGTTTCAGCATTCTCTTATGCAAAAGAACATGGCAAGAATATCCACTTCATGGGCTTGACTTCAAACGGTGGAGTACATTCTTCATTGGAACATCTGTTCAAACTGTGCGATATCTCTAAGGAATATGGCTTGGAAAATACTTTTATCCACTGTTTTATGGATGGTCGTGATACTGACCCGAAGAGTGGTAAAGGTTTCATCGAAGAGCTGTCTGCACACTGTGAAAAGTCTGCCGGTAAGATTGCTTCTATCATCGGACGTTTTTACGCCATGGACCGTGACAAACGCTGGAACCGTGTGAAAGAAGCTTATGATATGTTGGTGAACGGTATCGGTAAGAAGGCCACAGATATGGTTCAGGCTATGCAGGAATCATACGATGAAGGTGTAACCGACGAGTTTATCAAACCGATTGTAAATGCCAATTTCGATGGTACTATTAAAGAAGGTGATGTGGTTATCTTCTTCAATTACCGTAATGACCGTGCCAAAGAGTTGACTATTGTATTGACTCAGCAGGATATGCCGGAAGAAGGTATGAAGACTATTCCGGCTTTGCAGTATTATTGTATGACTCCGTACGATGCTTCGTTCAAGGGTGTACACATCTTGTTTGATAAGGAAAACGTACAGAATACATTGGGCGAATACTTGGCCAACAACGGAAAGACTCAGTTACATATTGCTGAAACTGAAAAATATGCACATGTAACTTTCTTCTTCAACGGTGGGCGTGAAACTCCGTATGATAATGAAGACCGCATTTTGGTTCCATCTCCGAAAGTAGCCACATACGATCTGAAGCCGGAAATGAGTGCTTATGAGGTGAAGGATAAACTGGTAGAAGCCATCAATACTCAGAAATATGATTTCATTGTTGTGAACTATGCCAATGGTGACATGGTAGGTCATACCGGTATTTACGAAGCTATTGAAAAAGCAGTTGTAGCTATTGATAACTGTGTGAAAGATACAGTTGAAGCTGCTAAGGCTAACGGTTATGAAGTCATTATCATTGCTGACCACGGTAACGCTGACCATGCTTTGAATGAAGACGGTACTCCGAACACTGCCCACTCACTGAATCCGGTTCCGTTTGTTTATGTAACCGAAAATAAGAATGCAAAGGTAGAAAACGGTGTGTTGGCAGACGTTGCTCCTTCTATCTTGCATATCTTGGGTATGCCTCAGCCGGCTGATATGACAGGTAAGGATTTGATTAAATAATTCTATAAAGGCTTTTATGAAAAGAGGAGCGGTATGCTCCTCTTTTTTTTGCATTTTTTATTGCTTACAGCTTGTTTCTGACAGATTGGAAGCTTCCAGAACAAGGTATTCGGAAGGAATAAGACTGAATACACTCTTTTTAAGTTCGGCTGCATAAGTAGAAAGATAGGTTTCTTCTGCTTCTTCGGGTGGTATAATAGAAAAGCAGAAAAGATAAGCTTCTATTTTCTTTACATGGAAGAGGTATGCAGGGTATCGGTTATGGTATTCTGAAACAAGATTTTCTGCTTGAGCGTGGAACCGCACAATGTAGTCGCGGTGAACGCTGACGATAAAAAATTTGATTTGATTCATATCTTCTGTTGTTTTAGTGATTATGTTTAAGTTAGTTTTCTTTTGAGATGTTTTTGTTGAGAAGGTCCTCTGATTCTGTTTGGTTTGCTGTGTATGAATGTCTGTTCCTATATTCGGAGGGTGTACTTCCCAAATGTTTCTTGACATATTGGGCAAAGAATGAAATGTTGGAGAATTCAAAAGAGATAGCTATTTCCTTGATACTTTTATTGGAATATTTCAATTCGTGGATGATACATTCGATGGTATTGTCATGAATCAGGGTCAAAGCATTCTTTCCGCTGACTTGTTTAATGATACGGGACAGGTATTTGGAAGAGTAGTTGAACAGATTGGCATAATACGTTAAAGTACGGTGTCGGCCGTTGTCGGAAGTCAGTGCCTCCATAAACCGTTTGAAGATGAAGTCCGGTTGGTTGACTGCTTTGTATATACCTTCTTCAGGAGTTATCGTATCTTTCCCGACAGCAGCTACAAATTCGGTAAAGAACGCCGATGTCAGGTAGAGCAGAATATCTTTCTGATAGGGTTCTTTACTCCGTGTAATTTTGTTCTCTATCAGATTCAGATACTGACAGAACAGGCTTTTTTCTTTCTCGCCAAGATGTTTGATAGGGTTTCGGTGCAGGTAATTGAAAGATTTCCAGGTATATTTCTCTGTCTGTGTGAGTCGTTGTATAAATCGTCCGGAAAGACAGATAATCCTGACTTGATAGTCGGGAGAGGCTAGTATCTTGCCGATAAAGGTATTTGGCAGGCTTACTGACAGATCATCTGTTTTTAAAGAATAGATTTTATTGTTCAGTTCCAGATTTATTTCGCCTTTTACACAATATATCATCAGAAAGACTTTCATCTTGACAGCCGTTGCTCCGGTCAGTATGTTTTCCAGACGGTCTGTCATGAAAAGATAGTCGTCTATACAGTCGTTTTGCCGGTTGTATTCCTGCAATGTCTTTATATCTATTAGCTTGATTCCTTCTTCCATTCTTTTTTCTACAAAGATGAAGATTTTTTCTCGGGTGATACTATTCTATTTTCTACCATTCCTATTTCTAATTCTCCCTTTAACAAAATATAGTGTTCCTGAAGTGGAAAATAGAATGTTTCTGGCTGAAAATCTATTCCTTTTGTCTGCTGGTAAGGTGGTACTTTTGCGCAAGTTTTTTAATTGAATGAATATGACACTGAAAAGAATTAAAAGAAAGGTATGGCTGATGGTATTTATCGGTTGTGCCGTTTGTGGGACCTCTTGCCGGAGCGGGCAAAAAGAAGAGACAAAACCTCAAGGATACACCCTTGCTACCGTCCGTGCAGGACAGAATAAAGAAATAGTCACTTCGTATTCGGCTTCTATTGAAGGAAGGCAGGATATTGATATTTTCCCTCAGGTTTCCGGGTATATTGTTCAGCTGAATGTATCAGAAGGAGATGCTGTAAAGAAAGGGCAGGTATTGTTTGTAATAGATCAGGTACCGTATAAGGCAGCACTTGAAACGGCTGTAGCCAATGTAAAGGTGGCAGAAGCCAGCCTGGCTACTGCAGAACTGACCTATAAAAGTACGCAGAAACTGCATGCGCAGAAAGTTGTGTCCGATTTCAATCTGCAAACCAGTGAGAATTCTTATCTTACTGCAAAAGCTCAACTGGCACAGGCTGAAGCACAGGAAGTGAATGCACGGAATGATCTTTCATATACTGAAGTGAAGAGTCCGAGCGATGGTATGGTAGGTATGCTTCCTTATCGGGTAGGGACACTGGTCAGTCCAAGTATGGCTCAACCGTTGACTACTGTCTCTGATAATTCAGATATGTATGTTTATTTTTCTATGACTGAAAATCAGTTGTTATCGTTGGCTCGCCAGTATGGGACGGTGGAAAAGGCCTTGCAGGAAATGCCTGCCATTCGTCTGCAATTAAATGATGGAACAACCTATGAAGAAAGCGGTAAGATAGAGTCTATCAGTGGTGTTATCGACAAAGAAACCGGTGCTGTAGGTGTGCGGGCAGTCTTCCCGAATCCTACCCGCTTGTTGCACAGCGGCGCATCAGGTAATGTCCTTATCCCCAGTACATATACCGACTGTATAGTTATTCCGCAAGGGGCTACCGTACAATTGCAGGATAAGCTGATTGTTTATAAAGTGGTAGATGGGAAAGCTGTCTCTACCTTGATAAAGGTAGCTCCTGTAAATGATGGAAAAGAGTACATTGTATTGGAAGGTCTGCAGGCCGGTGATGAGATTATTTCAGATGGAGCTGGTATGGTTCGCGAAGGAACGCAGGTAAAATAACAGGAGGCTTATGAAAGGAAATATATTTATCAAACGGCCGGTTATGGCCTTGTCTATTTCAGTACTGATTCTGATTGTAGGATTCATTTCGCTGTATACGCTTCCCGTAGAGCAGTATCCGGATATAGCTCCGCCTACAGTTAAGGTAGATGCTACTTATACAGGAGCCAATGCAGAGGCGGTGATGAACAGTGTTATTATGCCGCTGGAGGAAAGTATCAACGGTGTGGAAGACATGATTTACATTACTTCTACTGCTACGAATGCGGGTACGGCAGAAATCCTGGTTTATTTCAAACAGGGTACCGATCCGGATATGGCGGCCGTAAACGTACAGAACCGTGTATCCGAGGCACAAGGTCTGCTCCCGTCGGAAGTAACGGCTATTGGCGTGAGTACCATGAAACGCCAGAACAGTTTCCTACAGATTAACAGTCTGATTAGTCCGGATAAGCGATATGATGAAACTTTTCTGGCCAATTATCTGGACATCAATGTCATTCCTCGAATCAAGCGTATTCAGGGAGTAGGTGATGTTCAGCTGATGGGCGATACGTACAGCATGCGTATTTGGATGAAACCGGACAAGATGGCTCAGTATGGGTTGGTTCCTGCTGATGTAACGGCTGTATTGGGAGAGCAGAATATAGAGGCTCCTACCGGTTCGTTGGGTGAAAGTTCAGATCATGTGTTTCAATATACCATGAAATATAAGGGGCGTTTGAAGAGTGTAGAAGAGTTTGAAAATATGGTGATACGTTCACAGAAAGATGGTTCGGTACTTCGGGTAAAAGATATTGCGGAAGTGGAGTTAGGACGTGAATCGTATAGTTTTCATGGTGAGGCTGACGGAGTACCTGGAGTTACTTTTATGGTTTTCCAGGTAGCCGGAGCCAATGCTACGGCAGTAAATGAAGAGATTACTGCTTTATTGGATGAAATGTCTGAAGAACTGCCGGAGGGAACAGAGTTCATTCAGATGATGAGTGTGAACGACTTCCTGTTCGCTTCTATTCATAATGTAATCGAGACGTTGGTTATCGCCATTATCCTGGTGATTCTGGTGGTATATTTCTTCTTGCACGACTTTAAAAGTACTCTGATTCCTTCCATTTCCATTATAGTTTCATTGGTAGGTACTTTTGCTTTTTTGTCAATAGCCGGATTCAGTATCAATATTTTGACTTTGTTTGCTCTGGTATTGGCTATCGGTACGGTAGTAGATGATGCCATCATTGTGGTGGAGGCGGTACAGGCCAAGTTCGACGTGGGTTATCGTTCGCCATATCTGGCTACCAAGGATGCCATGAGTGATGTAACGATGGCGGTAGTTTCTTGTACATTTGTTTTCATGGCGGTATTTATTCCGGTTACTTTTATGGGCGGAACTTCCGGTGTATTCTATACTCAGTTCGGTATTACTATGGCCGTAGCGGTAGGTATTTCCTGTCTGAATGCCTTGACCCTTTGTCCGGCTTTGTGTGCCATGATGATGAAACCTTCAGATGGCAAGCAGAATGCCCGCAGTCTGAACAGCAGGATACGTGCTGCCTACAATGCTTCGTTCAATGCGATGATGAGTAAATACAAGAAGGGGCTGATGTTCTTTTTCCACCGCCGGTGGATGGTGTGGACATCGTTGGGCATTGCTTGTGTACTATTGGTTTATCTGATGGCTACCACCAAGACTGGTCTGGTACCTCAGGAGGACCAGGGAACCATGATGGTGAATATCAGTACATCGCCGGGTAACTCACTGGCAGAGACCAACAAGGTGATGGATAAGGTACAGGATATTCTGGAGGACACGCCGGAGATAGAACACTTCTCCCGTATTACCGGTTATGGACTGCTCTCCGGGCAGGGAACTTCTTATGGGACCGTCATTGTCCGTTTGTATCATTGGGATGAACGGAAAGGAAGTGAACATACGGTAGAAGCAGTGATGAAACGTCTGAATGCACGTTTCAGTACCATTAAGGAAGCACAAGTATTCTGTTTCCAGCCGGCTATGATACCGGGATACGGAACTGGTAATGCCATTGAACTTTACATGGAGGATAAGACCGGAGGCGAGATGGAACCTTTCTATAACTCAGTAAATGAATTTATCAGTGCTTTGAACCAGCGTCCTGAAATAGCTATGGCCTATAGCTCTTATGCCATGAATTTCCCACAGGTGGCGGTTGATGTGGATGCAGCCAAATGTAAACGGGCAGGTATCAGCCCGAATGATGTGTTGGATGTGGTAGGAGCCTATTGTGGAGGCTCGTATGTATCCAATTATAACAAGTTCGGTAAAGTATACCGGGTAATGATTCAGGCTAATCCATCATCACGCCTGGATGAACATGCTTTGGATAACATGTTCGTGCGTAATGGAGATGAGATGGCTCCTGTCAGTCAGTTTGTGACGCTTCGTTCCGTACTTGGACCGGAAATCGCCAAGCGGTTCAACCTGTATAATACCATCAATGTAAACGTGAATGTAGCCGAGGGTTATTCTACTGGTGAAGCTCAGCAGGCCATTCGGGAAGTAGCGGATCAGATGTTGCCTTCCGGTTATGGTTATGAATATGGAGGTATGGCACGCGAGGAGGCCAGTAGCGGCGGTGCGCAAACCGTATTCATTTATACACTCTGTGTTGTATTGATTTACCTGATTCTTTCTTGTCTGTACGAAAGCTTCTGGGTGCCGTTGGCTGTCATCCTTTCTGTGCCGTTCGGACTGATGGGTAGTTTCCTTTTTGCCCGATTGGCCGGACTGGAGAATAACATTTACCTACAGACAGGTGCCATCATGTTGATTGGTCTGTTGGCTAAGACAGCCATCCTGATTACAGAATATGCCATCGAACGACGTCGGGCCGGTATGGGTATCATTTCGTCGGCTTATTCGGCAGCCCAGGCCCGTTTCCGTCCGATTATCATGACAGTACTCTGTATGATATTCGGCATGTTGCCGCTGATGTTCTCTACCGGTGCCGGAGCAAATGGAAACAGTTCATTGGCTACGGGCGTAGTGGGTGGTATGCTTATCGGAACATTAGCCTTATTGTTTGTAGTGCCGGTATTCTTCATTGTCTTTGAATATCTGCAGGAGAGACTGCGTGGCCCGATGAAGAAAGAACCTGATGCACAGCTCCTTTATGAAAAAGAACAGGCACTGATAGAAAAAAGTGCCTTTAATACCGAAAACCAACAGAAATCCTGATGAACATGAAACAATATATCTTAGTATTCGGAGCAACCTTCTTGTTAAGCGGTTGCGGAATCTATACCCGTTATGAAGCACAGACTTCGGTGCCAGACAACCTGTATGGTGAAGAGACAGAAATATTGGCAACTGATACAGCCTGTATAGGAGATATCAGCTGGCGTGATTTCTTCTGTGACCCTTATTTGCAGGAACTGATTGAACGGGGATTGGCGCAGAATACCGATGTGTTGACTGCAGGGTTGCGCATAGAGGAAGCTCGTGCGGCTCTGCTTTCGGCTAAACTGGCTTTTCTTCCATCGTTTGCACTGGCACCGCAAGGAAGTCTGGGAACGGTGGAAAGCCAAGTCTCCCGTACCTATACTTTACCTGTTACGGCCAGTTGGGAACTGGATATTTTCGGCAAACTCCGTAACGCCAAGCGACAGGCAAAAGCAGCTTATGCTCAAAGCGAGGATTATCGTCAGGCGGTCTATTCCAGCCTGATAGCTAATATTGCCAATACTTATTATACTTTATTGATGCTGGATGAACAGCTGGCCATTTCGAGAGAAACTGCTGCTAGTTGGAAAGAGACTGTATCATCTACACAAGCTTTGATGGATGCCGGTCTGGCTGATGAAACGGCTGTTTCTCAGATGAGAGGAACTTATTACGAAGTAGAAAATTCCGTTGTCGATTTGGAAGAACAAATCAGTCAGGTAGAGAACAGCCTTTCGCTGCTGTTGGCCGAGACTCCGCATCGTTTTCAACGGGGAAAACTGTCTGAACAGGAATTCACTTCTGAACTCTCTACAGGGATACCGTTGCGCATGCTTTCACAGCGTCCCGATGTCCGTATGGCTGAACGACAGTTGGAACAGGCTTTTTATGCGACCAATCAGGCTAATGCCGCCTTTTATCCGTCCATTACTTTGAGTGGAAGTGCCGGATGGACTAACTCGGTAGGATCGATTATCACAAATCCAGCAAAATTTGTTACATCGGCTTTAGCTTCACTTACTCAGCCGTTGTTTAATCGGGGAACTCTCATCGGGCAGCGCCGCATTGCCAAGGCTCAGCAGGAAGAGGCTCTTCTTGCTTTCCGACAGCAGTTGCTGGATGCTGGGTCTGAAGTGAACGATGCACTAGTGTCTTATCAGACCAGCAAAAAGAAAAAAGAGAATTACCGGCAACAGATAATTGCGTTGGAACGCGCCTATACCGGTACATCGCTTCTGATGGAAAATGGAAATACTACTTATTTGGAAGTATTGACGGCCCGTCAGAGTCTGTTGTCGGCTCAATTGTCCCAGACAGCCAATCAGTTCAAGGAAATTCAAAGTCTGATAAACTTGTATCAGGCTTTGGGAGGTGGAAGAAACGGATAAAAGATGAACTATAATGGCCCCTTTGACAGTGTATCCGGAGATTTAATCTTTTCACATTCATAATCAATTTTTTTCACATCTTCATAGAGGTAATGGATACATTGCAAGGGGCTTTTTTCGGTTAAACTAAATAGTAAGATTATTGAAACTATCTGGCAGTTTGGATGAATCAATAATCTGCTGGATATTTAACAGGTTGGTAATCAGTTGTGTTTTGCTTTTTTTAAAACGTCCTCACGCATGGAGGACGATGAACGTTCGTTTGGTGTAAAACAATCTCATGTTTTCATTCAAACGGACGTTCGTTTTTTGTGAGGGAAAAATCGTATCTTTGCAGTCGGATTTATTTTCAAAGAATTGAATTATGAGCATGGTTCAAATAGACGATGTAGTCATTAGTCTGGACGTATTCCGTGAAAAATTTCTATGTAATCTGGACGCTTGCAAGGGAGAGTGCTGTATAGAAGGTGATGCGGGAGCTCCGGTGGAGCTGGAAGAAGTTGAAAAATTGGAAGAAGTGCTTCCGGTCGTATGGGATGAATTGTCGCCCGAAGCACGTGCGGTTATAGACAGACAGGGGGTGGTATATACCGATCAGGAAGGCGATTTGGTTACATCCATAGTTAACGGGAAGGATTGTGTCTTTACCTGTTATGATGAAAAAGGCTGTTGTTACTGTGCTATCGAGAAGGCCTATCGCGAAGGGCGATGTAATTTCTACAAGCCGGTTTCCTGTCATTTATATCCTATTCGTATCGGTGATTATGGACCGTATAAATCGGTGAGTTATCATCGTTGGGATGTCTGTAAGGCAGCTGTACTGTTAGGACAGAAGGAAAATGTACCTGTCTATAAATTCCTGAAGGAGCCGTTGATCCGTAAATTCGGTGAGGCCTGGTATCAGGAACTGGAAAGTGTAGCAGAAGAGTTGAAGAACCAACATTTGATTTGATTCTGTCTATTTAAGGATAATATGGAATGAAAAGAGGCTGTAGAGTTCCTTATTGTAGGAGCTTTACAGCCTTTTAGCATTTCCTTATTCTTCCAGTTTTACCCGGACGGTTTTGACTCCGCGCAGGTAGTATTTGACGGTCTTTCCGGCATTCAAAATCTGATTATTGTTGAAGCTGAATGTTTTGGTTGCCTCTTCGCAGAGATATCGTTCTCCGTCATTTCTATAGAACCTGTCTAGGCCATTGTCGTCAAGAAAATAGTTTAATTCATCCAGTGTGGAGGCAAATTGTTTTTTAAATTCTTTAGCTTCATCCATAGTGAACATTCTCCAGCCATCCAGGTGATCAATACTATATTCTTCAATGATTCCCGGCGCATCGGCTGCTAATACTCTCCATTGGTCGGGACTGATGAGGGTGGCTATAACCTCAGTCTCAGATATTGTCTCTACTTTCCATACATAGAAGTATCCCCATATTTTGTCGGCTACCGGTAATTGAGGAGCACGAAGTATGGTTTCTGTATCTACATCAGTATCATCGTTATTATTCTCGTCGGACACTTCTTCATTAAGATTAAAATCGATGCCGATACTAGGTTTCCATCCTTCTATTTCGAAAGTGCTTCCCATGGAAACTCCTTCTTGGTAGGTTCCTGTGAAATGATAAGGTTGTGCTGGCTGCAGCATGTCAGTATAGGTGTATGAATAAGTTTCGTTACCTCCTGGGCGTTTGATTGTGATGCTTAAATTGGTCCGATTACTTTCGGATGGAAAAACATAGAATGTGCCACTTCCCCAACTTTTATCAATTTGAGTGCAAGAAAAAGTGCTTGATTGGTTGTCGTTTGTATAATTACCTAGAAATGAGATACCTGAACTGATGGGAGTTACTTGTACCTCTACTCCTGTAGCGTCTTCTGGAACGGATTGGAGCGAAAAATTTAAAGCTGATACTGCATATGATAAGGCTATGTTGACTTGGGTGTTTTCTGTTAGGGAAATCTTACTTTGTCCGGATAAGAGAGGAGTCTCTATCTTAGTTTTTGTTTGTGAATGTAGAATGTCATTTATTTGTGGAGTTTCTGGTATGTCGAAAAACTCTTCTGACAGGCCTGAAAAGGCGGTAAGGGTATAGTTGCCTTTTCCTAATGTTTTGGAGAATGTTTCTTCTTTATCCACCAGTTCTTTTCTTTCTATCAGTTCACCTTCTTCGTTGAATAGAAAGACTGTCAATGGATAATACTGTTCTGTGTCTCCACTGTTACTTCTTACATTCAGACTCATCTGATATCCTTTGGAAGAGGTAGCTTCCTCAAGGTTCTCTTCTAACATGTATTTACCGCATGCGGAAAATAATAAGACTACAGCTATCAATCCATAATTCCGGACACAATTGAAATGAATTTGTTTTTTCATGATAATTAGATTTGTTTTTCAGAAAGAAACGGTTGTATCTGGAATTTTTGCTTTATAGGAATGTTAATAAACTAAAATGGTACCGATTGGGTAGATAAAACTGGAGCGAAAAAGCCGGAAAGGATCATTTAGTCTCTTTCCTGGCTTTTTATCTTGCGGAGTATTAATTTTTGAGCAGGAATACCACAGAAGAATATTCTCCTAATCTGAATGACTGTTCGCTGCTTTCTACTGTACCTTGAACTGCAATTGGTTTATCAATGGAATCTGTTAAAGTTATTTCTGTGATCGTCTGGCTGAAATTATGGATTACCAGTATTTGTTGATTGTCTTTAGTCATATACCAGGCCGCTATGTTCGGATTTTCCAAATTTAGATCGTTATATGTCGCATGTTGGCTCATAGTTCCTTGGGCGAGTGCAGGATATGTATTACGTAATTTCGTAAATGTCAGATAAGTATTCAGCAAAGAATTTTCATCGTTTTTTTGTTCGTTCACATTTTCTATGGTTGAAGAAACAGAGGTATCGATTTTATCTGTATATGAGGTAGTGTAGCTGTCTCCCCAAAGCATAGGGCCACGTACATATTCGTCTCCCTTATCTTGGGTTCCATAAAGTCCCAGTTCTTCTCCATAATAAATATAAGGGTTTCCTGCTGAGGTGAGTAATACAGCTGCCGCAAGCTTGCACTTATCTGTTGAATTTCCCAACATAGAGGCTGTACGGTCTTCATCATGATTGGACAGTTTCGTCGCCTCGATATAGTCACTGCGATAGGAAGCATATTCCTGTTGATAGCCCATGATATCCTTGGCGAAATAACGCCCTATACCGTTATTGATGGCCCACTCCAACCGATACCAGAAGGAGAACTCGAACAAGGCGGGAAGACCGGCATAATAGGGCGCCACTTCGTTGTGTTCCGAAAGTACTTCTCCTACCATGTAAAAGTCATCCGTCCCGCCTGTCTGCTTATAATACGTGTCCATGTCGTTGTAGAAAGTCTTCAGGAAGCGCGGATTTTCATCAGAGGTCGCATTGTGATAGATGTGTTTCACAGCATCCAGACGAAATCCGTCTATCCCCTTGTCCACCCATCCCTTGGCCGCACTGACCATAGCAAGATAAGTAGGATTGGTAGCCACGTCATCTACCTTTCCGTAATTCAAATCAGCAAACCAGTCGGTACAGAATTGTGAATGATAATACCATGAGTCCATTGATTCGAAAAGGATATCGGCAGCTGTCTGATTGTCCAATGCAAACGCTTCGTCCAACTTTATTTTGGAAGAACTGGAGGAAGCGCCGTATTTCGTTCCCCCGTCCCATGTCGTATTGCTGGTACGGATCAGAAAGCCCCATGACGAAGCATAGTCAACAGTCAATTCATAAATTCCGTTTCCACAGTCGTAAAACTTCTTACAAACCGCATCCCCGTAATACAGATACTTGGCACCATTGGTACTCGTATCGGGATTGTCTTCGTCAGGCTCATCGCCTTGGGTCACCGTTACTGTAGGATGGGCAGAATCCGACCAATCGAGCACGAATTTATAGCATCCTGTCATTACATCATCGGTAGAAATGGTTGAAAACCATTCACCCGCATTATATCCGGCCGCTCCTTCCATGGCAATCATCGGAATATTTCCTGCCGCAATATCGGTGGCAGGATCCTGCGAAAAGATATAGTAATCGCGATATTCACTATCCACCGATGCCTTGGCACTGACAAACCAAGGGTGATCTTTACCCGTATGGTTCATCACATAATCCAGATAGACCTTAATATTTCGCTGATGTGCTTCCGTCAACAACCGCTCGAGATCGGCCATCGTGCCATATTGCGGATTGACCGCCGTATAGTCCGTCACGTCATATCCATGATACGACATAGCCGGATGGATAGGTGAAAGCCAGATGGCACTGATTCCCATCTGTTGCAGATAGTCTAGTTTAGCCGTAATACCATTAAAGTCACCGCATCCGTCTCCATCACTGTCTGCAAAAGAGTAGACCAGAAGCTGGTATGAGATATCTGCCCGCTTCTTATTATCCCAAGTATCGGGAGCGGCAGTTATTGTCGTCCAAAGCTGTTCTTCGTTGTTGCTATCTGAACCAGAAGAAATTGTATCATCCTTACAGGTACTATTCCCCAATAAGATGATACTTCCTACAAATAGCAGACGTAAATGTCTAAGAATTTTTTTCATCATATTGAAACTAGGCTGTAAAAAATAGCGCGGAAAAAACGATGGATGAAAATCACAAGTCTGTTTTTTCCGCGCTTATTAAAAATATACGCTTATTAAAAATCTATTTATTCATTAAAATCATCTGTACTTATTTCATAAGTCTGACTAGAGGAGTTATTTAAGTTTACGTAGATACGGTAGCTTCCGGCAGAAACGGTAATGTTGTCACCATCACCTAATTTGCCGTCACCGGCATCACCTAACCAAAGACCTGACGTAGTCAAGAACTTGATTTCAGAATCAGATGTAAACGTATAGTCCAAATAGAAACGTTGAGTTGCCGTATCGAAATTCATCGGCATACCAGTTTCTGTATCCCAACCGATACCGGCATCGCTACCCACCAGATAGAGATTATCAAAACTCAAATTCATATGCAGAATTAAATCGGTCTTGCTGAAGGTAAAACGATAGAAACGATGACTATAGCAAGAGATGTTTCCAGAACCTCCGTCGTCAATTAGTTGTACAGATTCAGCTTCACTATCAGGTGCAGCCGCATTGCCGTCGGTTCCCCAATTGCCGTTATCCCAGTCTGTATTTCCTGTCAGTTTGAAACCATCGGCTGCTTTATCTCCAAAGTCTATTAAACCTTCATAATTTATTTCATCTTCGCTAAAACTGAATAAAGACTGTGCAGAATCCCATCCCCAGTCACTATAATTACCAATGACATAAATTTCAGGATACTGTATATCACTACTGTATGGTGTGATGTTCAAAGTGAGTTCATTGGAATACAGTGGTTCTACAGTCGATGCAATGGAGGAAGAAATACGAATCTTGTAATCACGAGCAGATAAATCTTCTTCCAAACCATTTGATCGCAGTACGGTTAAAACAGCTGTATTTAATGCACTAACAGTGATATCTTGTGAAGTAGCTGTAGTAACAGCAGCTAATGTATAAGCTGTTGCATAATCGGTACTGGTTGCCAAATCCAACTGAATGGAGCTTGTTACAATGGCATTGTAACCGAACGAAGGCGCTTCCCATTGTAAAGTAAACGCTACATTCTCGGAGTTCCGTGAATCCAATACATAGTTAGTCTCTGATAGAGCGCTCAGTACTGGAGCGGATGCATTATCTGGGTTGTAAGTGGTTCCATTCAAATCGCTTTCGCAGGAGGCAAATGCCAAAGCCACTCCCAGTAAAAGTATATAATTGAATATCTTTTTCATAATAACCATATTCCTGTTTTAAATAAATTAATAGCCATCGTTTTGAGTCAAGTTGCTGTTTACACTCATATCTGTTGTAGGGATAGGGAATATATTGTAGTGGTCATCAACACCTACACCTGTGATGACTCCTCCTTTAGCAGCCCATACATAAGATCCGGATGTAAAGACACCAAAACGAATCAAATCGGTACGGCGGGTTGCTTCCCAATAAAGTTCACGAGAACGTTCTGCAAGCAGATTGCCATACTGGATGCTACCAGTCTTTCCACCCACAGTTGCAGAGGCCGTCAACCAGCTTTCGCTGACATTGTGATTACTGTCACCGTAACCACGTTGGCGCAGGGCATTGATATAGTTTACAGCTGTACTTATACTACCACCCTGTCCTCCTCGTGCGACAGCTTCAGCATAGTTTAGGTAAATCTCTCCTAAACGGAAAAGAGGGAAATCTGTATCGGGGAAGGTTGTATTGCTACCTGGCGTACCATCGCTTCCCACATTCGAGAATTTGTAGACAGCCCAACCCTCACTAGTGAATGTCTGTTGTGGCGATGTAACAATATCAATGGAGCGATTGTTGCTGTAGAAGATGCCACGTTTGTCAAGGATATTGTTTGCTGTCCAGTCATCCTCATTGCTGCTCTCGAATTCAAACATACGTACTAAATTTCCTGTTGATCGGAAACCATCCCATCCTACGCATCCATCTGTTAAAGGATCAGCTTCATTGGTACTACGAGATCCACAAATGATGGCACCGATTCCGTATGATTGTCCGGTTTCGCCGTCAGCACAGATAGGGAAAATGATTTCCTTTTTAGCATTTGCATTTTCACCGTTATCTGCCATGAACAATTCTGCATAGTTGTCTGCCAGTGAATATACACCACCATTGATTATGTTATTGCAACGGGTAATACACATTGTATAATAATTTTCACCACTGGAATTTGTCTGGCTGCCTGTATAGACCGGGGCATTAAGATACATACGAGACAATAAAGCATCTACTGCGTAACGGCCGGCACGACCATATTCTGGATTGGTAGGCAAAGTGTCATAGATATCCAACAGTTCGCTCTCTATCCATTCAAATAATTCCGCACGAGTTAACTGTGATGGCATCAATGAATAATTATCTTCAGTGATGAAAGGTGGGCGTGCAAACAAATCCATCAAAGTGTAATAGGCCAATGCACGGCAGAAACGGGCTTCTGCTGCATAAAGTTCGCTATTTTCTGGCGCGTTACCTACATACTTCATGTAGTCATTTACGAGTGAAACTACGAACATGGCACGTTGATATGCTCCTTCAATAGATTCTACTTGAGCTGTAGTCCAAGTAATTTGATTAATGGATGATACCCATGCATCGTTCCAAGCACATTTAGCTTCGTCCGTTGTATTTTCTTGTAGTGTAAACCAACAACGTAATAAAACAGTGTTACCAGCATCTAGTCCACTAATATCAGAGTCTCCGGCACCATTCTGTCCGGAAAATGCCCATACTGAATATATCTTTGCCAAAGCTTGCATATAGCTTTCTGCACTATCGTATGCTACATTGGAAGAATTTACATTTGAATCCAATGGGAACACATCCAAGTCGTTTACACAACTGGTTGTTCCGAACAATCCAGCTGCAAACAAAGCTGTTATCGTATATTTTAGTTTCATGGCAGTCAGTTTTTTTAGAAGTTAAGATTGATTCCTAATGTATATGTACGTGGACGGGGCCACATGTTATCGTCTACACCAGTAGTGGACGAAAGTTCAGGATCGAGTCCTTTATATTTGGTTATAGTAAATACATTTTGAATAGTAAAGCTTACTCGGCCTGAAATCTTGTTAGTGAAAAGTTTGTCAAATGAATAACCTAATGTGATGTTATCCATCTTTAAATAAGATGCATTTTCAATAAATAGGTCTGTCAGGCGATCTTGCAAATCAAATGTATTAGTCCATCCAGTGTAGGCAATCGCTTCCTTATTGTAGTTAGAAACATTATACTGCCCGCCATAGCTATTCAGTGAACTATGCTCAGCTAAAGTTGAATTATAAGCATAATTACCGATACTGGCTCTAAGATTGAAACCTAAATCCCAATTCTTGTAACGGAATTGTGAACTCAGACCCATGTAAACATCTGCTAAGGGACTCTTACCGGTAAAGTAGCGGTCTCCATCGTCAATTGTACCGTTCCCGTTGCGATCGACTACTGCACCTTGGATAGGATTTCCATCTTCGTCATATACTTGCTCATATACCCAGAATGTATAAGGAGCATATCCCACTTGATGTCTGGATATCGGTGTATTAGTTCCAAAAGGAGCTGTTGCTGCTACAATGCCTTCATAGTCAGGATTATAGCTTGCGGTTAGTTTTGTAATCTTACTATCATTCCATGTTACATTGAAACCTAGATTCCAAGAAAAGTCTTTAGTTTGGATAGGTACAGCATTGATGTTAAATTCCACACCTTTATTCTGCATCTCACCTACGTTGGCTGTGATTTCATTGGTGAAATTTGTACCGGCAGGAGCACTGACTGTATTCAACAAATCCTTTGTATTCTTCACATAGAATTCCAAGCTACCATTAATGCGGTTGTTCAAGAAACCATAGTCTATAGCTACGTTGTAAGTAGTGGTTTCCTCCCATTTTAGATCTGGGCTGTAACCATCTGGTTTCAATAGATAATTGCCTAGGTATTGGGAATTAGTGCTAGAACTTAGAGAATATGTTGTAAGATATTGATAGTCACCTATTTCCTGCTGTCAGGTAACACCGTATCCTAGACGAAGTTTTAGATTGGACAATACATCGCGTGTATTTTCCATGAAGTTCTCATTGATAAGGCTCCATGCTAGCGCTACTGAAGGGAACATACCCCAGCGATTATTCTTACTGAATCTAGAGGAACCATCGCGACGTAGGGTTGCGGTCAGCAAATAACGATCCATTAGGTTATAGTTCAAACGTCCAAAGAAAGATACTAGATAGTTTTCATAAGGACTTGGGCGACTATCATCACGCCAATAACGACTTTCTTCTTCATTCCAAGTCCACCCTTCGGGAGCAGAAGTAGCAGAAGTTGTTACATTTGACTTGGTCTGAGTGAAATCTCTGTAATAAAAGTGCTGCCAAGAATAGCCTACCATTAAATCAACATTACTTCGAATAGGTTCAAAATATTTCACATAATTAGCATAGAAGTCCAACAGATGGTTGCGGCGCAGATTATTCCATGTGCTACCTTGGCCAACACCTGGGAAATCTGTATCTTTAGCTGCTTGGAAAGATCCTGCTGACGGGAAGTTATCACCGGTTGTTTTCGCCACATCATAACCTAAATTCAGATTCAAGCGCAAGTCTTCGAATCCGTGAATCTTATAATCGAGTTGGATGTTACCAAGACTACGCTTAGTGGTACCTGCATTGTATACATCATACAACATGGATAATGGATTGACAGCTGCATTTACATTTTCTGCACCTGATGCAGTCCTCCAGTTGAAATAGCCATTATAGCTGTTGGGGTCACTTGAACTTAATGAAGCTGGTTTTGTCGGATCGTAATAGACGGCTGCGCCTACAGCACCAGAATCTGCAAAACGATTATTGTTGATTGTTCCTTTCACGTTGATATCTACACTCAAGTGATCCTTAAAAAACTTCGGACTGAGATTAATAGCTCCGGTATAACGTTCATAGTCTGATGTTTTCAGTGTACCACGTTCTTTATTGTAACCTAATGATACACGGAACGGCATTAATCCCATCTTACCTGATACCGCTAAGTTCTGATCTGTACTTAAGCCAGCTTGGAATATTTCGTCTTGCCAGTCAGTAGAAGCATCAGGATACATATTTAGAATTTCGCGAATTTCCTGTCCTGCAGTAGTGGACTCTGAATATTGATTAAGTATTGTTTGACGGAATTCGTCAGCTCCCATTACATTGACACGGTTATATGGATCTTTGTATGAATAGGTGCTGTTGTAGGCTACTTTTATTTTGCCTTCAGCTCCTTTTTTGGTGGTAATGATGATAACACCATTTGAGGCACGTGAACCGTAAATGGCTGTTGCAGATGCATCTTTCAATACGGTGAATGTTTCAATATCATTCGGGTTGATAGTGGCTAAAGCATTGGAAGTACCTGGAGCGGCATCACTTGATACCGGTACACCATCGATTACAATTAACGGGTCATTACTTGCATTTAATGAAGCACCGCTACGGATACGGATTGTTGCTCCGGAACCAGGACCACCATCGCCTGAAGTTACTGACAAACCTGGCACTTTACCTTGTATCAACTCTTGTGGAGAGGTAACCGCACCACGGTTCATTTCTTCTGCTTTTACAGCGACTACAGAACCACTTAAATCGCTTTTCTTTACTGAACCATAACCGATAACCACTACGTCTTCCAGAACTTCGGAATCGTCTGCTAAAGTGATATGCATCGTAGCAGAAGCCGGAAGTTCTTGTGTCTTATAACCGATGAAAGAAATGACAATGATGTCTCCTTTATTGGCATTGAGTGTAAAGTTACCGTCGAAGTCTGTGATGGTACCGTTGGTAGTTCCTTTCACTACAACGTTGGCACCGATGACAGCTTCACCTGTGTTGTCTTTTACCACACCTTGTACTGTCATGCTTTGCGCGAAAGCCTGTACAGTAATGAGCATTCCTACCACCCATAATAGCAGGAACCTGCTGGACTTGTTTAAAACTACTTTCATTTTCATATTATTAAATTAAAAGTTAGGGAATTTCATTTATAAAAAATACCTATTGAAAACATTGAACCTTTGTTACCTAACGATTTGATTATCCCTATTGAACCTAATTATTTGTTGATTTCTTTAATGGATATAGCGTAACCACCACCAACAGCTGCTGTCAGTTTCAGTTTGCTCTTGTTAGTTACTTTTTTCTTTGTAATCGTATATGCCTGTGGATTCTTGTCCCAGCTTGCATCTTTAGCATCTGCATAGATTGTTGCTTCGTATTTCTTTCCTGGGTTCAGAAAATCCAAAGAAAGTTCAGATGTATGACCGTTATAACCGGCTGTGCAACCTACATACCAGTCCTCTGTGCCTTTAGCGCGACGTGCTATTGTAATGTATTCACCTGGTTCGGCTTCCAGATATTTGCTTTCATCCCAGTCGATAGCAACATCTTTAATAAATTGGAATGCATCCATGAAACGTTCATAGTTTTCTGGTATATCAGCAGCCATCTGCAGTGGACTGTACATGGTTACATACAATGCTAATTGACGAGCCAATGTGGTACGGGCACGTGAGGTATTGTCCGGATTCATTTTGCTACAGTCTGTTTCAAAAATTCCTGGAGTATAATCCATTGGACCTCCAATCAGACGTGTAAACGGCAGGATGGTGGTGTGGTTTACATTGTTGCCGCCGAAAGATTCATATTCGGTACCGCGAGCGGATTCGTTGCCAATCAGGTTAGGGTATGTACGGCACAAACCTGTCGGACGGACAGCTTCATGTGCATTAACCATCAACTTGTATTCGGCTGCCTTGGTTACAGCGTACAAGTAGTGGTTCACCATCCATTGTCCGTAGTGATGTTCACCGCGTGGGATAATATCTCCTACATAACCACTCTTTACTGAATTATAACCGTTGTCTACCATGAATTGGTATGCTTTGTCCATGTGGCGTTCATAATTGCGTACAGAAGATGAAGTTTCGTGGTGCATCATCATCTTGATACCTTTGCTGGCTGCATAACGGTGTATTTCTTTTACATCAAAGTCTGGATATGGAGTAACAAAATCGAACACATAATCCTTGCTTTTACCGAACCAGTCTTCCCATCCTTGATTCCAACCTTCTACCAGTACGGCATCAAATCCGTGAGCTGCGGCGAAATCGATATAGCGTTTTACATTGGCGGTATTGGCTGAATGTTTACCGTTTGGCTTGGTTTTGGAGTAGTCTGTTTCTCCCAGTTTTACACTGGCCAGTTCGTCTGTATAAGCCCATGAGCCTTTACCGGTAATCATGTCCCACCATACACCGATGTATTTTACTGGTTTAATCCATGATGTATCCGTGTATTTGCATGGGTCATTCAGGTTCAGTGTGATACGTGAAGCCAGAATGTTACGGGCATCGTCGCTGACGATAACAGTACGCCATGGAGAATGGCAGGGTGTCTGCATGTATCCTTTGTCTCCTTTAGCATCCGGTGTCAGCCAAGACTCAAATACCATATTCTTGTCATCCAGATTCAGGTGCATGCAGGCATAGTCAACCAATGCAGCTTCGTGTAGGTTGATATAAAGTCCGTCATCTGTCTTCATCATTAAGGCTGTCTGTACACCGGTAGGTGAGAAAACAGTTTGTGATGAGTTTGGAGTAACAGCCTTTTTCATCAAACCTCTGATTTCTGAAAGGCGTGAAGTAGTATAATCATATTCTTGTGTATCATAATCGCCTGGAATCCAGTAGGCCGTATGGTCACCATTCATGGCAAACTGGCTGTGCTCTTCTTTGATAACAAAATAGTTCAGATTTTTTTGTTGTGGAAATTCATAACGGAATCCTAAACCGTCATCAAACAGGCGAAAACGAATAATCATGTAACGGTCATTTGACGGTTGGTTTAATGTTACTTCCAGTTCATTGTAATGATTTCTGATAGAACTCTCTTCGCCCCAGACAGGTTTCCAAGTTTCATCAAAGGTGCTGGTTTTTGTATCTTTGATGGTAAATCCTGTCATCAGGTTAGTTTTTTCATCCAGTTGATCAATGTCTGTACGTGGCGTCGCTTCGAAGTCTACCTGTTTGTCTGCGTTCTCCTTTTTCAGCTCCAGCCCTAAAGTACTTGGTTTGATTACCGCTTTTCCTTTAAAGTAAAGATCGTAGGTAGGAGCGCCTGCTTGGTTCAGGCTAAAATTCATCACCAGATTTCCGTTCGGAGATGTCAACTTTTGGGCTTGTACTGCTAATGCCAAACAGAACAAAGCTGCAAAAGTGAGATGTCTTTTAATATTCATACGTTTTTCAGGTATTAAGGTTAACTGATTCCTTGTTCTTTTCACAAATTTAAGTTTATAGAAATCAGTTTGACCATATTAGAACAAAAATATAAAAATATAGAATGATTGCCTACTGATAACTTTTTGTTTGATAGTAAATTAAACTTGTATTCTGCTCTATAAGAATATAAAAAAACTAGAATGTAAGGATCAAAGTTTCACGTGGGCTTAAAGACAGTTTTTCACCTAAGGTTATCTGTTTCCCGCTTAAGAAATCTGTGCTGGATTCTTCAGGTAAGATTTCACGGTATGGAGCCAGGTTCAATTCCTGTGCCTTATCAGTTCCGTTCATGATGACCACGATGGACTTTCCTTGATAACTGCGTTCGTATACGTATGTACCGTTGGTAATGGAGTAATGTTTCAGATTCCCTTTACCAATGATATCGTTATTTTTACGCCAGTTTAGCAGTTTCTTTGTATACTCGAATGCTTCGTTTTGTAATTCGGTACGTCCGGTTGCTGTGAAGGCATTTATTTTGTCACCTGGCCAGCCACCTGGAAAATCTTTACGCAGGGTTCCGTCACCATCTCCTTTATCACCGAACATCAGAATTTCGGTTCCATAATAAATCTGCGGAATACCACGAGTCGTCAGCAGGAAAGCCATAGCTTGTTTGTAACGAGTCAGATTCTTCAGTTGTTCTTCTTTCTGATAGAAACGAGATGTGTCGTGATTGTCAAGGAAAATTAACAGATTCATCGGATTGGCATATACCAAGTCTTGAGTCTGGTAGTCATACAGGCGATACAGCCCGTTTGCCCAATCTGTAGTTTCTTCATCAAAGGCCATGTTCATCAGCGATTGCAATGGAAAATCCATTACTGTGGGCAGGTTTGAGTTTTTCGGATAAGCCAGTTTGCTGTCTTTCTGCCAATAGGAAACCAGTACATTGCTATTCAGCCAGGTTTCTCCTACAATGTTGAATTTAGGATATTCTTCCATTACTTCTTTACACCATTCAGACATGAAATCATAGTCGGCATACGGATGTGTATCCTGACGGATTCCATTTATACCTGTTGATTCAATCCACCAGATACTGCTTTGAATCAGGTAGCGGGCAACGTGTCTGTTGCGTTGGTTAAAGTCTGGCATTTCGAGGGTGAACCAGCCGTCTGTAGCGATTTTCTTTTCGTATTGGCTGGCATGTATATCCATTACGTTAGCCGTTTTATATGAAGTCTGTACGTAGCTTGATTTGAAATTGAACCAATCTTTGGATGGTTTGTCTTTAAACAGATAGTTCTCGCTGCCGCAGTGGTTGAAAATCATATCCATTACCACTTTCAGTCCCTTTTCATGTGCTTGTTCTACCAGTTTTACGAAATCATCATTTCCACCAAAACGGCGGTCTGCCTGATAATAATCGGTAATGGCATATCCATGATAAGATCCATTTTTCATATCATTTTCCTGAGTAGGATTTAACCAAATGGCAGTTACACCTAAATCTGCGATATAATCCAAGTGGTCAGCGATACCTTTCAGGTCACCTCCATGACGTCCATATTGTTCATTACGGTCTACTTTGTCTTCCAGCATTCCGGGAATGACATCATTATCCGGATTACCGTTAGCGAAACGGTCTGGCATAATCAGATATAAAACATCGCTGGAGGTAAATCCTTGGATATCGTTCCCTTTTCGGGTACGTTGTTTCAGTTCATAAGGAATAGTTGTCAACTTTTTTCCTTGTTTCAATTGGATACTGAATTGTTGGGGAGCTGCTTCTGATAAGTCGACGTACAGGAGAAGATAGTTCGGGTTTTCCTGTCTGACAACTTCTTTCAGCATTACATCCTTACTAGATAAGGTAACATCGGACGAGCTAATGTTTTCACCGTACAAAAGAATCTGTAATTCGGGATTTTTCATTCCCGCCCACCAGTAAGTGGGTGCTACCTTGTGGATGGTGGCAGCATGTACGGCAGTCTTGAATCCTAGAAAGCTTAACAGTGCCATGACAATAAGAAGTGTTCGTTTCATGATAGATTGATTTTTGGTTTATGCAAATGTATAAGGTTTCTTTTCCTAATGCACGTCTTGAAATAAAAATATAAAGATTTATAAGCAAGAACCTTTTGATAATCAATGCTTATCTGAATCGCTAAGTTACAAATAATATAAATAATTTGAAAGATAAATAAGGGTTTATTTTGTTTTTAAGATGTTATTTTGTACGTTTGCGATAACCTAATAATGACATAATTCTATGAAAAAGCAACGTATATTACTTTTTTTATTGCTTTCTATATTGATTCCTTCTTTGGTACACGGACAGAAAGATTCATTGGAAAATACTTTGGAAGAATTGGATAAAGCCATTGCAAGGAAGGGAGTATTTCATCAGCAGAGGAAAAGTCGAATTGAGGAGTTGAGGAAAAGGCTGCAACACTCTGCTGACCCCAATGAGCAGTATAATTTATATGGTGCTTTATTGAATGCATATCTTCATTATCAGACAGATTCTGCTTTGTTCTATGTCAATAGAAAATCGGCTTTGCTTCCGCGTCTGAACAAGCCGGAACTGAAATATGAAATTTTGCTCAACCGGGCAGAGGTCTTTGGCCTGATGGGAATGTACAGCGAAGCTTTTGATGAATTGAAAAGCCTGGATGTCAGTAGCTTGGATGGAGACTACCTCCTTTATTATTACCGGAATTTCCGGGTGCTGTATGGTTGGCTTGCCGATTATACAGCAGATAAATCTGTGCGTCAGAAATATATTGATCAGACGGAAGTTTATCGGGATTCCATTCTGCAGTTGAGTCTGAACGGTATAGACCGGAATATCATTCAGGCTGAAAAAATGCTGTTGAATAAAGAGCCTGACGGAGCCATTGCTTTGTTGAACAGTTTATTGGAAAGTCAGGATGATTTGCAGTGGCAGGCTTACCTATATTATACATTATCTGAGGCTTATGAGGTGAAGAGACAGGTGGATAAGCAGATTTACTGTTTGGCGAAATCTGCTCTTTGTGATATTAAGCTGGCTAATCGGGAGTATGCAGCTTTGCAGCGTCTGGCAAATCTGGTTTTTGACCGTGGAGAGCTGGAACGTGCATATCTTTATCTGAACTGTGCAATGGAAGATGCTGTAGATTGTAATGCCCGTCTCCGTTTCATGGAAGTAACAGCTATTTATCCTATTATTGATAAGGCATATAGAGAAAAAGATATACAGAAGAGGACTGTCACCCGTTGGATGCTTGCTATTCTCAGTCTGTTTGTTATTATCTTGATTGTCCTGTCTTTTTACTTTTATTACTGGATGAAAAAGCTGTCGCTGATGCGGAAAAATCTGTATCAGGCGAATCGGAATCTGGTAACAGCCAATCAGAGTCTGGCGCAGACCGGTAAGATTAAAGAGGTATATATTGCCCGTTATCTGGACCGTTGTGTGAGCTATCTCGAGAAGCTGGAACAGTACAGACGTTCGTTGGAAAAGTTAGCTATGGCTTCTAAAATAGATGAACTTTTCAAGACTATCCGCTCTGAACAATTCCTTCGCGATGAGCGGAAAGCCTTCTATACAGAGTTCGACAAGTCGTTCTTGGACCTGTTTCCGAACTTTATCGAAGATTTTAACAAATTATTATGTGAAGATGGTAAAATTTATCCCAAATCAGGTGAGCTATTAAACACAGAACTTCGTATATTTGCACTGATTCGTTTAGGAGTAACCGATGCTACCCGGATAGCACATTTCTTAGGTTACTCATTAGCCACTGTTTATAATTATCGTAGCAAAATCCGTAATAAGGCTGCTGGCGATAAGGAGCGTTTTGAACAGGAGGTGATGAATCTGTAAGGCATACATCACATAGGCAAATATACATTTATATATTACCATGAAAAAAATACCTGATTTAAGTTTCTGGAAGCTGTGGAACATCAGCTTCGGATTTTTTGGCGTGCAGATAGCCTATGCCTTACAAAGTGCTAACATTAGCCGTATTTTCGCTACATTGGGGGCCGACCCTCATAGCTTGAGTTATTTCTGGATTCTCCCTCCGTTGGCGGGTATCATTGTACAGCCGATTATCGGAGCACTGAGTGACAAGACATGGTGCCGTTTTGGGCGACGGATTCCATACCTTTTTGTAGGTGCCTTGATTGCTGTATTGGTTATGTGTCTGTTGCCGAATGCCGGTAGCTTCGGTATGTCTGTTTCGGCTGCGATGATTTTCGGCCTTTTTGCTTTGATGTTTCTGGATACTTCCATCAATATTGCCATGCAACCTTTCAAGATGATGGTAGGCGATATGGTGAACGAGAAACAGAAAGGATTGGCTTATTCCATCCAGAGTTTCTTGTGTAATGCCGGTAGTTTGGCCGGCTACCTTTTCCCGTTCATTTTTGCGGCTGTAGGTATCAGTAATGTGGCTCCGAAAGGGGTAATTCCTGATTCGGTTATCTTTTCGTTCTATATAGGTGCAGCTATTCTGATTCTCTGTGTAATCTATACTACTGTGAAGGTGAAAGAGTATCCTCCTGAGTTGTATGCAGAGTATCACGGTATTTCAAAGGAAGAAAAGCAGGAGAAGGTAAATGTTTTCCAGTTGCTGGTTAAGGCACCGAAAGCATTCTGGACAGTCGGTCTGGTACAGTTCTTCTGTTGGGCCGCCTTTATGTTTATGTGGACCTATACCAACGGTACGGTGGCCGCCAATGTTTTCGGCACTCCTGCTGTAGAAGTAGTGAAAGATGGTGTTACCCATTGGGTGCTGGATACGCAGTCTTTACAGTATCAGACAGCAGGCGACTGGGTAGGTATTTTGTTTGCTGTCCAAGCTATCGGCTCTGTTATCTGGGCAGCAGTAATGCCTTCTATACCGAACCGTAAGTTTGCTTATGCACTGAGTCTGGTATTGGGAGGTATCGGTTTCATTTCCATTTCTTTCACACATGACCAGTATATGTTGTTTATTCCTTTCTTGTTGATTGGTTGTGCGTGGGCTGCCATGTTGGCCATGCCGTTTACTATTCTGACTAATGCTTTGACAGGAGGTCACATGGGTACGTATCTGGGCTTGTTCAATGGAACTATCTGTGTACCTCAGATAGTTGCGGCAATTACCGGTGGATGGATTCTGCAGGGCTTTACTCAAGAAGGCAGTGTGCCACCGGAAGTGAACATGTTGTTTTTGGCTGGTATCTTGTTGATTGTTGGTGCCTGCTGTGTAGGAATCATTAAAGAACATAAAGCTGCTGCCTGAGTCGTGGCAGATATTTTCAATAAGGCTGCCCGGGCAAAACCAGTCCGGGCAGCCTTATTTGTGGAGAATATATACAAGGAGAATCCCCTTCTTCTTATCTCTCTGTCATGTGAGAGAAAAGGAAGAAGGGGATTCTTGTCTGGAAGGATTTTCTGTTTATCCGAAATCTTCTTCTGGCATTTTAGCCGTCGAATCTAAGGCTGTCAATTCCGTCCACTTTCATCGATCATCCGAATGATTTCTTCGTTGAACTCTGTCTGTTTCATCAGTCTTTCCAGTGTGATATGCATACGCCAGCGCCAGTAGTGATGCGGGTTGGCCGGTATATTGATACGTTCACCGTTTACGTTCGGATTTCTCAGCTCTTCGTCCATTGAAGTCCAATCCTGCCAAGTCAGTATACATAGCATAGAAGGAGACTTCAAGTGGCGTTCAATGATTTCTTTGCAGAGCCATCCTGGAGCCTGCTTGGGAACATCGCCCCAGTGTCCCAGTTCAGAATGATAGAAGTGTTCGGTAACTGTAGCATCTTCTTCCCACCAGCCACGGAGAGTAGACATGTCGTGGGTACCGATAGTACAGACTGAGCGGAGTGGATAAGTATATACATGGCCGAATTCGCATTTCGGATCTTTCGGCATACGTTGGATTTCCAATGACAGAATCTGCAGTTGGTCCATTACCCAAGGTACGCAGTCTGGAACCATTCCCAGGTCTTCACCGCATACCAGCATTGGAGTAGATTGGGTAAGGGTAGGAAGCTTCTTCATAGCCTCGCTATACCAGAATTCGTTGTGTCTCTGGTAGTAGTAATGGTTATAGAGACGGTTAAAGGCTTCTTTTTCATGCCAGCTCAGACGTTCGAAAATATAGTCATTCTGTACAGCAATACGTGGATGATACATTTCCGGATTTTTACGGTCCGGAACAAAAAGAACGTTGCTGATGAGTGCATACAGTCCTTCTTTCAAGTTGAGGCTTTCTACATCGGTCTTATCGGCAAAGAAGGCTTCTACTTTCCGTTGGGTGTCGAATTCCGGACGCATGGCGTAGATATCATGGTGCTGATGTTCTACGAAATTTTCTTTGACATAATTGGCTTTATCGCCAAACATAGTCTGTAACATGTACTCGTTGATGAACGGCTGCGTCATGAATTCTTTATTGAATTTCAATCCGAAGCTACTGATTTCTTCCGGACTCATCGGAAGGGCCGGAGAGAATTGGCCCAACAGTCCGTGTACGGAATGGGTTGGGATTTCCCAGATACGGAAGAATCCCAGAATATGGTCGATACGGTAAGCTGTGAAATATTCGGCCATTTTAGAGAACCGGCGACGCCACCATTGGTAACCGTCTTGTTCCATTACGTCCCAGTTATAGGTCGGGAATCCCCAGTTCTGTCCTTTGGTAGAGAATGCATCGGGTGGAGCACCGGCCTGTCCGTTCATATTGAAGTAATACGGTTCTGTCCACGCTTCTACGCTGGTGCGGCTGATACCGATAGGAATATCGCCTTTTACAATGACGCCTTTGCTGCGGCCATAGTTGCAGGCCTTCAGTAACTGAACGTGCAAAGTATATTGTACGAAATAATGATAGGAGATGTCCTCGTAGTTCTCGCTGTCTGGTGCGCAGAGCGCTTCCACCTCTTCAGCCTGGTAGACTGTATACTCCGGCCAAGTACTGAAATCAGGAGTTCCATATTTTTCACGCAGGAAGCAGAAAGCTGCATATGGTACCAGCCAGTCCTTGTTGTCGGTAAAGAATTGTTGGAAATCTTTTGACTTCAGTATATTGCTCTTCTCCTGTTTGAATATGGCTTTCAGATAGTTGCGTTTGTGCAGGTTCACTTCTTCATAGTCTACTTGTGATAGCGCGTTCAGCCGTATCCGTTCTTTTTCAAAGCGTGCTTCAGCCTCTTTATCTTTTAGTGCCGGTAGCTGACGTAAATCAACATACATCGGGTGGAATGCATAGATGGAGATGCTGCTGTAGGGATAAGAGTCGGTCCATGTTCCCGTCATGGAAGTATCATTGATAGGCAGAATCTGTACGGCTTTCTGATGGGTCTGTGCGGCCCATTCGATGAAGGTCTGCAGGTCACCGAAGTCTCCTACACCGTAACTGCCTTCCGAGCGGAGTGAAAAGACAGGAATGGCTGTTCCCGCAATCTTTGTAGTCGGTAGGTTGAAGAATACTTCGCTTTCCACTGGCAGATAAGTCTCTCCCCGTAGCAGAGGTTGGAGGTGGAAGGTACGGTTCGGGCCACTTTCCCACTCTTCTACAGCACCGGTCTTTGCGTTGATGGCTACAAACTTATATTCGAAAGGAAAGGTCAGTGAAGAAGCATCCAGGGTGATGTGCCATACATTGGGTTGTACTTCCTGCATCCGTAGTGGCCGGTAGTATTTCCAGTTGCCCAATGCTTTGCAGCTGCCTATGATTCCCAACTCCTGTTTTTTGTTGTAAAGTTCCGGACAGAGTGCACGGAAGGTGATGCAGCTGCCTACATGGTCGTTCAGTTGATTGGGTTTGGCACATGGGTGTGGTTCATTGAATGCTGAACTGTACTTATATGAGGCTGTTGGCAGATCACGCCAGCAGTCGTCCATGATGTAATGGGTCTGTTGTGCATTTCCTATATCGAATGAGTGGGGGATAGCTCCGAATTCTTTACGTGCACAGTTCCCGTTGCAGAAAACCCCATAGCGATAAGTAACCTGTGTGTTTGCACCAGGTATTTCATAATTGGTTGTGCCTATCCAAGTATTACCGTCACGTGTAGAAAGAGGAATGGCATTTTCTGTGTCATTGTTCAGAATGACCCGGATATCCTCTCCCCATACCGTACGGTATTGGATACGAAATGTCAGTTTCATATTTTTCGAGGTATTAGTTTGGATTTGTTCTTTTTCCAAATGTAGTAAATAAAGTGGAACTAATTTTTCCATTTGATGAAAAATATAAGTCGTTTATCGGAAAAAACGGCTTTACAGGCATTCTGGAGCCGATTTTGAGAAATGAAAATATAAGTGATTACTCGGATAATAAAAAACTCCGGAGGCTCTGTAAGCTCCGGAGTTTTCCTCGGTTGTGTAAGATGCGAGGGAGAATTTGATAAAAGATTAAGTTATAAAAAATGCGTCCTTATGCATCAATGTTGGCATAAGTAGCATGTTTTTCGATGAATTCACGGCGTGGAGCTACATCATCACCCATCAGCATGGAGAAGATATAGTCGGCTTCGGCCGCGTTTTCGATGTTTACCTGTTTCAGAATACGGGTTTCCGGATTCATGGTAGTTTCCCACAGTTGTTCCGGATTCATTTCACCCAAACCTTTGTATCGTTGTGTGTGGATACCGTTTTCCGTACCGTCGCCATACCGTTGCATGAAGTTCTGACGTTCTTCATCGGTATAACAATATTCGCTTACTTTACCTTTGGTACATTTGTATAACGGTGGGTTTGCGATGTAGAGGTGTCCTCCCTGGATAACTTCCGGCATGTAGCGGTAAAAGAGAGTCATGATAAGGGTGTCGATGTGAGAGCCATCGACATCGGCATCGGTCATGATGATGACTTTGTGGTAACGCAGTTTGTCGATGTTTGCTTTTTTGCTGTCTTCTTCACCGTCTACTCCAAAACGTACTCCCAGTGCCTGAATGATGTTGTTCACTTCATCACTTTCGAATGCCTTATGCCACATGGCTTTTTCCACATTCAGAATTTTACCACGGAGTGGAAGGATGGCCTGAAACTGGCGGCTTCGTCCCTGCTTGGCAGAACCACCTGCCGAGTCACCCTCGACGAGGAACAGTTCGCATTCTTCCGGTACGCGGCTCGAACAGTCGGCCAGTTTACCTGGCAGACCACCTCCACCCATCGGACTCTTGCGTTGTACAGACTCACGGGCCTTACGTGCTGCCACACGTGCAGTAGCTGCCAGAATTACTTTATCTACGATAGTTTTGGCTTCCTTCGGATGTTCTTCCAGATAGTTGGTCAGTGCTTCACCCACAGCCTGATTTACGGCACCGCTTACCTCGTTATTGCCTAATTTGGTTTTCGTTTGTCCTTCGAACTGTGGCTCGGCTACCTTTACCGAGATGACTGCAATCAGTCCTTCACGGAAGTCTTCTCCAGAGATTTCTACTTTGGCCTTCTCTAGGGCTTTGCTGTCTTCCGCATATTTTTTCAGGACACGGGTCAGCGCCATGCGGAAGCCAGTTTCGTGTGTACCGCCTTCGATGGTATTGATGTTGTTGACGTAAGAGTGTAAATTTTCACGGAATCCGGTGTTGTACATGATGGCACACTCGATAGGGATTCCTTGCTTTTCGGTGTTCAGGTAGATGACATCCTCAATAAGTGGTGTATTGCTGGAATTCAGGAAGCGTACAAACTCTTTTACACCTTCTTCCGAGTGGAAAGTTTCCTGTTTGTAAGTTCCGTCTTCTTCCTTGACGCGTTTGTCGGTCAGTGTGATGGTGATACCTTTGTTCAGGTAAGCCAACTCACGCATACGTGCCTGCAGGATGCTGTATTTATATTCGGTTACCGTAAAGATGCTGCCGTCCGGCCAGAAAGTCTGTCGGGTACCGGTGATGTCACAGGTACCGATTTCTTTGACCGGATAAAGGGGCTTTCCGCAGGAATACTCCTGCTGGTAAACTTTTCCGTTGCGGAATACGTTTGTTGTCATGTGGGTTGACAAGGCGTTTACACAGGAAACACCTACACCGTGCAGACCACCAGAAACCTTATAGGAGCCTTTGTCGAATTTTCCTCCGGCATGCAGGACAGTCATAACAACTTCCAGAGCCGATTTTTTTTCTTTCTCATGAAAGTCTACAGGGATACCGCGTCCGTTATCCTGTACGGTAATTGAATTGTCTTCGTTGATGGTTACTTCTATGTGGGTACAGAAACCGGCGAGGGCCTCGTCTATTGAGTTGTCTACAACCTCATAAACTAAGTGGTGCAGACCCTTTTCACTGATATCGCCGATGTACATAGCGGGACGTTTACGAACAGCTTCCAGCCCTTCCAGAACCTGGATGCTACTGGCCGAATAGCTGTTTCCGCTGTTTGGTGTCAGTTCTTCACTCATGTTGTTCTTTTCGATTTTTTGATTGTTCAAAGATACTAAAAAACAATGAATGAGACGAACTTTCGGTGGCTAAAAAAGTTGAAAATCGAGGGGATATAAACGACAAAAGGCTGGAAAAATCCAGCCTTAATATCTTTAGAAATTCAAGCAATCACTTAAGCCAATTTGCTGATGTGTGCAGCCAATTTTGACTTCAAGTTTGCAGCTTTGTTCTTGTGGATAATGTTATTCTTAGCCAACTTATCCAGAATTTTCTGTACGCTAGGATACAAAGCTACTGCTTCTGCCTTGTCTGTTGTTGCGCGAAGTTTCTTCACTGCGTTACGCATGGTTTTAGCATAATATCTGTTGTGAAGTCTTCTTTTTTCTTCTTGTCTGATTCTCTTGATAGATGATTTGTGATTTGCCATCTCGACTAATCTTTAATATGTTCGTGATTTTTGTTTATTATGTAGCCCGTGGGGGAATCGAACCCCCCTTTCAAGAATGAAAATCTTGCGTCCTAACCGATAGACGAACGGGCCATCCTATTAGGCCAGAAAGAACTTCGTGGCTGCTTAGCGAGGAGCGTATCTCTCGTTTGCGGTTGCAAAGGTAGGAAGATTTTTGATACTACCAAAGGAAAACCAACTTTTTTTTCTTTTTCGACTGAATCTTTTTTTTAAAGCTTATCTTTGTCAGTACAAGCAGTCGTGAAAAACTTAATGCAGAATAGCCATGTTACAGAAATTGTCGGGAGTCGTATTATATACGGTAAAATACAGTGATAAATCGAATATTGTTCACATTTATACGGAGCAGAGCGGAAAATTGTCTTTTCTGATACCTGTTCAGCGATCACGTAAGTCGACCGTACGTACTGTTTTGTTCCAGCCGTTGTCGCTGGTAGAAATAGAAGCGGATATACGTCCTAAATCAGGGATTCATCCTATCCGGGAGGCTAAAGCTTCGTATATTTTCCATTCGCTTCCTTATGATCCATATAAGTCGGCTATTGCATTGTTTTTGGCTGAATTTTTGTATAAGGCTTTGCGCGAAGAAGGAGAAAATATACCGCTTTTTGCTTACTTGGTTCATTCTATTCAGTGGCTGGATGTCTGTGAAGGAAAGTTTGCCAATTTCCATCTGGTGTTTCTGATGCGGCTGTCACGTTTTTTAGGACTTTATCCTAATACGGACAATTATGCGGAGGGCGATTGTTTTGATTTATTGAATGCTTGTTTTACTGCTACACCTCCGCTACACGGAATGTTTGTCCGCCCTCAGGAGTCTGCTCATATCTGCCAACTGATGCGGATGAATTATGAAACGATGCATCTTTTTGTCATGAACCGGATGGAAAGGAACCGTTGCCTCGATATCATTAATGAATATTATCGGCTTCATTTGCCTGATTTCCAAGAATTGAAGTCTCTATCAGTCTTACAGGAGCTTTTTTAAAAACGGTAATAAAAAACGTCTTCATGTTTCTTTTAAAACGTGAAGACGTTTTGGGGCAAACGAACGTTTGTCTGCATGCCTACGGACGTTCGTTTTTGTATATGGAAAGGCGCTGTAAAATCTGGAATATATATCCAGGATTTTACAGCGCCTGCAATTACGATGAGTGGAACCAGTTGCTTGGCAGCAAACGTTTTATCCCAAAAGTTCTTTTACTTTGGCTGAGATAGCACGGCCTTCTGCCAGACCAGCCAGCTCTTTACTGGCTACACCCATAACCTTACCCATATCTTTTCCGCTTGTAGCTCCTACACGGGTGATAATTTCTTTCAGTTTGGCTTCCAGCTCTTCTGCAGAAAGCTGTTTTGGCAAGTAAGTTTCAATGATATGTACTTGCGCCATTTCTCCTTCTGCCAGGTCGGCACGGCCTTGTCCTTCGTAAACGGCAGCTGAATCTTTACCCTGTTTAACCAGCTTCTGCATGATTTTTACGGCCATGTCATCAGTCAGTGTATCGTTGGCTCCGGGAGCAGTCTTTGCTTCCAGAAATACTTTCTTAATGTTACGCAGTGTTTCCAGTCTCACTTTATCTTTGGCTTTCATCGCCTCTTTGATATCGTTGCTGATTTGTTCGAATAAATCCATAATCATTCTATTTTAGTTGTTGTTAAAATGTAATTGTCATAGAGCCTGCATCTGTAGTGGTAGGTTTCTGTACAATCTTTTCCTCCGCATTGGCTTTTGACTGGATAGCTTCCAGTTCGGCTTTTGTACGTTTATAGGTCGGTGTCGTTTCTACCATACTGATGATGTCGTCATTGTCAAGGTCTTCCTGTGTGAAGATGTAAACATTATGACGGCGTTTCCGATTGCTGTTCTTCAGAATGTTCGGGCCATAGAAGTCGCTTCGTCGTTCATCTTTACGCTGCTCTTCTTCTTCCATCTCTTCCAGTCGCTTCTGTTCTTCCAGAGTACGTTTGTTCAGTACGCTGTCCATACCCGGTACGTCTTTGATACCGAATCCGGTTGCCAGAATTGTAAACTTTACTTTCGTATCCAGTGCTTCATCAATATAAAGACCCCATTTGGTTTCTACATCCTTGCCAAATTTACTCATGAACTCATGGATTTCATCCATTTCGCCCATCATCAGTTCGCTGTTCGGACTATATGTGATGACGAACAGCACTTTCTTCGAGTTGAAGATGTCGTTGTTGTTCAGCAGCGGTGAATGGAGTGCGTCATTGATAGCCTGAGTGACACGTCCTTCGCCTTCGCCGAAACCAGTACTCATGATGGCTACTCCACCGTCTTTCAGTACAGTTTTCACATCGTTAAAGTCCAGGTTGATGGTACCGCGTAATGTGATGATTTCGGCAATGCTTTTGGCTGCGGTTGACAGGGTATCGTCAGCTTTTCCAAACGCTTTCATTACGCTGAAGTCTGAATAAACATCACGCAGGCGTTCGTTATTGATAACCAGCAAGGCATCGACGTGATTACTCATTTCTTCTACACCGTCCAGTGCCTGGTCGATTTTTCGGTTACCTTCGAACAGGAATGGAATGGTTACGATACCGACGGTCAGAATACCCATTTCCTTGGCGGTCTTGGCAATGATTGGAGCAGCACCGGTACCTGTTCCACCACCCATACCGGCTGTGATGAAAGCCATTTTGCAACCGTCGTTCAACATGAGTTTGATGTCCTCCATGCTTTCTTCGGCAGCGGCCTTGGCACGTTCCGGACGGTTCCCGGCTCCCAGACCTTCACTACCCAACTGGAGTTTGATAGGAACAGGCGATTCATCGAGCGCCTGATTATCTGTATTGCAGACCACGAACGTTACATCGTGGATACCTTCTCTGTACATGTGGTTGACGGCATTGCCACCGCCACCTCCCACACCAATCACTTTGATAATGTGGGGAGCGTCTTTCGGAAAATCGAAAGGCATTGTTGTTTCTTCAGACATAATGTAATCGTATTATGTGGTGAATAATCGTATTTCCTTAATTCTTTGGGTCTTCAAACATATCTTCAGAAATCTGGCTGAACTTCTTTTTCCATTTGTTAAACCATTTGTTTTCTTCTTTCTGTTTGTTGAACTCATCTCTCAGCCGTGTAATTTCTTCTTTCTTTGATTCGATATTCAAGGCTGAGGCTTCTTCCAGAGCTGTGATGGCTTCGTTGTATTTTTTGTTTTCGGCCAGCATCTTTGCTCTGGTAATCAGTTCAGAACATTTTTCTTCTTTTCTGCGTGCGGCTTCTTCAGCTTCACGGCGTGCAGCTTCTTCCCGTTCCTGACGTTCCCGTTCCAGTCTTTCCTGTTCTTCCTTCCGTTTGCGTTCTTCTTCTTTCTGTCTGGCCTCCTGCTCTTTGGCTTGGATTTCATCGATGAAGTTGGTCTGATAACCTCTCGGGTCAATTCTGCAGCAATTGTCTTTTCCTGCGGCAAGGATACCTATCAGCGTATTTTGGCTTCCGTCTTTCGGGAGTTTGATGTCGCCCACCAGTGTAATATCGCCTGCCTTGGCAATACGTACTTTATCAATCTTAGTGATACGGGTGAAAGCCTGATCGATATTCCGCATATTTGAAGCTCCTCCTGTAAGTATGACTCCTGCCAAGAGTTTGTCGCCGTATTGTGAAGTCATAATCTGATTCCATACATTGGTCAGGATTTCATTGGTACGGGCTTCGACGATTTCTTCCAGCAGATGAGCACGGATGGAACATTTACCGTCTAGGTTGTATTCCTTGGAGGTTTCTGTTTCTTCTTCTGAAGGTTCGGTGAAGGCGCTTGCAAAACGAAGTTTCAGTTGTTCGGCATCTTCCTCCTCAATCTGTTGGCTAGTGATGTCTTTGGTAATATTGCTGCCACCTAATGGAATAACAGCCAGATGGCGGAGGATATTACTCTTATATACGGAGACAGTTGTTGTATCTGCACCGAAGTCCACAAGAGCACAACCAGACCGTTTCTCACTGTTTGTCAGTACAGCATTGGCTGTCATCAATGGAGAAATGAAGTAGTCGGCTATTTCATATCCGGCTTGTTTGAAACACTGCCTGATATTTCCTTTCAGTGAATGTCGTGCTATGATATTAAGAAAATGTCCTTCAATTCTGTCGGCAGGAATACCTACCGGTTCTGTCAGAAGATTATTCCCTACTTTATATTCTTGAGGTTCAACCGCCAGAATTTCCTGGTCAATGAGTGGAAATTCACGGTTGTCTTGCATCATAGAGTCAATCAAAGCTTGAGATATTTTGGTATCTTCGCCTAATTGTTTGGTCTCGGTATTGTATAGGCTTCTTACGGATTGTCCCCCTATACCTACGTACACTTTTTTAATAGAAGCTTGCAGCTTTTCCTCTAATCGTCTAATGACAGAGGTAAGGCTTTGAGTCGTTTTATCCAGATTGTAGATTGCTCCTTTTTTGATGCAATCGGACGAACGCTCGCTGGCATATGCGAGAATCTGGATGCTTCCGTCCGCATTCTTTTTTCCTGCAATGCCTGTTATCTCTGTAGATCCCAGTTCAATTGCTACAATAAAATCTGTTGCTGCCATATCTTACTTCTCTTTTTTGGTACAGATAATCTGGTTATTAAATTCTATGCTGATTCGCTCGTACTTGTTCCATCCTACCCGGTTCAGGGCCTCGCTATAGAAAATCTTCAGCCTTCTGAATTTTTCCTGATAGTTTTCTCCTTTTCCCAAGAAGATAAGATGGTCTCCTACCCGCGGAACGAGTTCCAGCTCTTTTTTGGAGGTAACGTTGATTTGTTCAATCTGAGACTTCCAGAAGGGATCGGTCTGTAAGTACAAGGCCAGTTCGTACAGTTCCTTGCGAGCAAACTTTCTGTCGATAAAACCGGTTGCTACAGCTACATGAACAGATGTCCCTTGTGGAGGCATTATTTTCCCTTTGTGGTCTATGTAGTAGTCGTCACCGTTACTGCTCATAATTCGTAACAAAGGTATTCGTTGGTAGACCTCCACATGTACCTTTCCTCCAGAAGTAAGATAACATTCTGCTTCCGAAATGAAAGGATGGTTGTCAAGAGCCTTTTCCAAGGCACGTACGTTGATGTCTCCCAAACGCTTGCCTTCTGGGTATAGATTGCTGCTCTTTAGGATATTTTTAATCCCTTTGGGTGTAATATAGCCATAATCAACACTGTCTTTTACAGTCAATTCCATACCCTTGCAGAGCTCGTTGTCGGGCTTGCGGTTCATGGCGGTAATTGCTACGGCCAGATAGCCGATTACCAATATCGATAAACAGAGTATGAAAATTCGTTTTATCATCTATCTTTCAGTAATTCAGAAATTTGTGGTATGTAATTGTCTATGTCTCCAGCTCCTAGGGTAATCAGAACTTCCAGATGTCTGTTTTTCAGCAAATCTATCAGTCCTTCTTTCTTACACAAGCATTTCTCGATGCCGGGGCGAAGGTTATCATATATCAGCTGGCTGGTTATACCGGGAATGGGTTGTTCGCGAGCTGGATAGATATCCAGCAGGATCACTTCGTCCAACAATGAAAGGCTATCGGCGAATTCTTTGTAAAAATCGCGGGTACGTGTATACAGATGAGGCTGGAAAATCGCGGTGATCTTTTTATCCGGATATAATGTACGGATAGAAGTAACGCTCTGTCTGATTTCAGCCGGATGGTGGGCATAATCGCTTAACAACACGATATGGTCATTCTTTATCTTGAAATCGAACCGGCGGTCAACACCTTGGAAAGTAGCCATGGCTGTGCGGATTTCTTCAGCAGTTGCGCCTCCTATCTGAGCCAGTGCCATCGCTGCTATTCCGTTTTCGATGTTTATATAGACAGGAACTCCCAAACGAATGTCAGCAATATTGCCTAGGGGGGAAATGAAATCGAAAGTGATTTCACCGTTGGCTATCCGGATGTTTTCTGCGTGGAAATCTCCTTCATCGTTGGAGTAGGTGTACACTGTTACTCCAGGTTGTACGTCTGGTTGCAGGTCAATTCCTTTTTTTATAATCAGAAATCCATCTGGCCGAATCAAGGATGTATATTTACGGAAACTTTCTACATAGGCTTCGTGAGTACCGTAGATATCCAGATGGTCAGAGTCTGTAGCGGTAATTACAGTTGCATATGGAGTCAGCCAGTGGAAAGAACGGTCGAATTCATCTGCTTCAATGACAACGAGGTCACTCTTGTCAGAAAGGAGCAGGTTTGTTCCATAATTCTTTGAGATGCCTCCTAGAAAGGCATTGCATGTCACATGTGACTGGTGCAGCAAATGAGCAGCCATGGTAGAAGTCGTAGTTTTTCCATGGGTACCTGCCACACACATGCCCCTTTCTGTACGTGTCAGCATTCCCAAAACCTGTGCCCGTTTTTGGATTTCAAAACCATTTTCACGGAAATAGGTCAGTTCCTGATGATTGGCAGGAATAGCAGGTGTGTATATGATCAGCGTCGTTTCCGGTTGTTTGAAATCTTCCGGAATGAGCGTGATGTTTTCTTCGTAATGGATGCTTGCCCCTTCTTCATTCAACTTTTGGGTCAGTTCGCTCGGAGTGCGGTCGTATCCTCCTACTTTCTTTCCTTTGGAGAGAAAATAGCGGACCAAGGCACTCATTCCAATACCTCCAGCACCGATGAAGTAGACAGCTTTCAAAGTATTAATGTTCATTTCTCTTCTGGTAATTTACGGCTAGCTTATAGACTTCCTTGGCAATAACGTTGGCAGAATCCTTGAAAGCCAGCTTCGCAATGTTTGTACTTAATTTTGTTAGGGTTTCTGGTTGTTGTACCGTCCGGATAGCTAGGTCAAGCAATTTTTCTTCGGCCTCCATGTCCTTCACGTAAAGGGCAGCTTCTTTGTTGACCAGTGCCAATGCATTTTTGGTCTGGTGATCTTCTGCTACGTTTGGGGAAGGTACTAGAATTACCGGCTTTTGCAATAAACAGAATTCAGAAATGGAGCCAGCTCCTGCACGACTGATAACCAAATCGGCGGCGCTATAAGCAGCTGCCATGTCAGAAATAAAGTCGGTAGTATGTAACATGGGCAGTTCTCCTTTTTTGGCCACGGTTGCTTTGGCTTCATCAATATAGAATTTCCCGGTTTGCCAGATAAACTGCACGCCAGATGATTTGATCTTATCTAGTCCATGCATTACGCAATTGTTGATAGTTCGTGCTCCAAGGCTTCCTCCTACAATCAATATTGTCTTTTTCTGAGGATCGAGTCCAAATGATTGGACAGCAGTTTCTCTGTTCAGCGTGTGATTCAATAGTCCCTGACGGACGGGATTGCCGGTCAGGATAATTTTATCTTTTTCAAAGAAACGTTCCATGCCTTCATAAGCTACGCAAATCTTGCAGGCCTTTTTAGCCAGCAGTTTATTGGTGACGCCGGCATATGAGTTTTGTTCCTGAATCAGAGTCGGAATTCCCATCATGCCTGCTACTTTTAAAGTCGGGCCACTGGCATAACCGCCTACGCCAACAGCGGCATGAGGTTTGAAATTCTTGATGATTTGTCGTGCTTTCAGTTGGCTTCGTATCAGTTTAATCAGTACACCGATATTTTTCCATAGATGTTTGCGATCGAACCCGGCAACGGGCAAACCTATTATCTGATAGCCTGCGGCCGGAACACGGTGCATTTCCATACGTCCTTCGGCTCCCACAAACAGAATTTCTATATCCGGATGTTGCTCTTTCAGGGCGTTTGCAATGGAAACGGCTGGGAAAATATGTCCTCCGGTTCCGCCTCCGCTAATGATTATACGTATCTTTTCTTCCATATACTCTTTCTTTTCTCTGCAAAGTTAGGAATAAACTCGTAAAATAGTTATTCTTAGACTTTTTTATACACTTTTTCCTTCAGTTTTCGGTATGGCTGTTTCTGTATCCGTTATCTGTTGGACTTGTTTGTTACCTAATTCGGCTGCCTGCTGTAATAGAGTTACTGCTGCTGCTTTTACTTCATTTTGCTTCTCTGCTTCTTCTGCCTGTGCTTCTTCTTGGTCACTTACATAGCGGCTGACTGCCAAAATCAGTCCGATATAGGCACTATTGATTAGGGTAGAGGTTCCTCCTTTACTGATCATTGGTAACGGCTGTCCGGTTACGGGTATGATGCCTACAGCTACTAACATGTTGAACATGGCCTGTAGTGCAATCAGAGTTCCAAAACCGATAATCATCAGACTGAAATATGTGTTGTCACATTTCCGGACAATTTTGGCGATGCGGGTTAGCAGCAGTATGTATAAGAGTGCCACGCATGCTCCTCCTATTAATCCCAGTTCTTCAATGATGATAGCATAAATGAAATCGGAGAATGCCTGGGAAAGAAAGTCCCGTTGTACACTGTTTCCCGGTCCTTTTCCCAACACATGGCTACTGGCTATGGCAATGTTGGCATGAGCAATCTGTGCATCTTTGTCAATATCGAATTTTGCTGCAGGAATTTCTTCTCCACTGAAATGGTTTTCCAGTCGTGATTGCCAGGTCGTCATTCGGTGTAGTCCAATATCATCCCACGTCTTTGCTGGAACTTTTTCGATAATTGTCACACATATCAGCAAAAAACCGATAGTAATTCCTACCAATGCACCTAATTGCTTAAACGGTACACGTCCTATGAACATTAGCAGTAGCACAGTAGTCGCCAATAATAAGGCAGTAGACAGATTCTCTGTGAAAATCAGGGCACAGGTAATTCCTGTTACCCAAAGAATGTACTTGAATGCCCGTTTGTTGGCTCCATTTTCTTCCTGCAGTCGAGAAAGAATATATGCTACTGTGATAATGGTAGCCATTTTCGCCACTTCTGATGGCTGGAACCTGAAGAATCCCAAATCAATCCATCGTTTGGCTCCGTTAGTCAATGCACCGATGATAAATACAGCTATCAGCATAAGCCACGAGAGTGGTAGCAGTGCATTGAAAGCCTTGAACCATCGTGTAGGTATGTTGTGTGCAATGATAACCACTACAGTACCTGTCATCAGCAGTAGCATATGGGTAGTGATAGGTCCCCAATGGTCACCACTTTTGTATGTCAATGTGCTCGACGCGCTGAACACCTCAATGATTGAGATGAGACAAAGCAACAGGTAGATAATCCATACTACCTTGTCACCTTTAAACAGGTTTCTCAGTAAATCCATCTTCGGATATTTTGATTTATAGTTTGTTTACACATGCTTTGAATTGATCTCCACGGTCTTCGTAGCTTTTGAACAGGTCGAAGCTGGCACAGCAAGGGCTCAACAAAACAGTTTCACCTTTTTGTGCCATCTGGTAAGCTGCATTTACGGCATCCTGCATGCTTTGTACGTCAACAATCGGTAGACCGAAACTGTCAAAGAAGGCATGAAGTTTTTCATTGTGAAGTCCCAGAAATATCAAACCGGAACATTTTTCTTTCACCAACTGAGCAATTTCGTTATAATCGTTTCCTTTGTCCTTTCCTCCCAAAATCAGCACTGTTTTTGTCTTCATGCTTTGTAAAGCATACCAACAGGAGTTGACATTTGTAGCTTTGGAATCATTGATGTATTCTACTCCACGTACACGGGCTACCTTTTCCAGGCGGTGTTCTACACCTTTAAAGTCGCTCAAGGCTTCCCGAATGCATTCATTCCGGATGCCGGCGATGTTAGCAGAAATACCGGCAGCCATTGAGTTGAACAGATTATGTGTACCGGTTAGTGCCAATTCTTCCTGTTCCATGTTGAAGGCGATGGGGCGGGTGAAGTATACCTTATTCTGTTCAACGAAAGCAGCCGCACCTTCTTCTTTCTTTTCGGCGAACGGATAATATTGTCCGTGTATACCATATTTGTGCAGTTCACGCTGAATGACCGGATCATCATTCCAGAAAATGAAGGCGTCTTCGTTTGTCTGATTCTGGATGATGCGGAATTTTGCGTCTACATAGTTTTGTAGTTCGTAATTATATCGGTCCAAATGGTCAGGGGTGATATTCATCAACACGGCAATGTTTGCATGAAACTTGTACATGTTGTCCAATTGGAAACTACTCAGTTCAATCACGTAGTAGTCATAATTGCATTCTGCTACCTGATATGCCAGGCTCTGACCGATATTTCCTGCCAGTCCTACATTCAGACCAGCTTTTTTGAAGATATGGTAAATCAGTGAGGTAGTTGTCGTTTTACCGTTACTACCTGTAATACAAATCATTTTTGCGTTGGTATACCGCCCGGCAAATTCGATTTCCGAGATAATCGGTGTCCCTTGTGCCTTTAGTTTCAGAATCATTGGAGCATCATTAGGGATACCCGGACTTTTGATGATTTCATCTGCATTCAGAATCAATTCTTCAGTATGTTTTCCTTCTTCCCACTGGATGCCTCTCTCATTCAGCATGTTCTTGTATTTATCCTTAATTTGGGACATGTCTGAAACGAAGGTGTCAAATCCTTGTTTCTGTGCCAGTACGGCAGCTCCCGCGCCGCTTTCACCGGCTCCTAAGATGACAATTCTTTTTGCCATGGCCTTTTTATCTTATCTTTAACGTTATAATAGTTATTGCAGCTAATACGATGGTTACAATCCAAAAGCGGACAGTAATCTTTGATTCATGAAATACGCTGTTGGGGCGTGTGAACAAGTATGTACAACTCGGGTCGAGTTGAGCTATTGTAGTCCGGAAATGGTCATGAATCGGTGCACGTTTGAATACGCGTCGTTTCAGTCCTTTCTTCTTCCCAGACTGGAAATATTTCACTTGCAGGATTACTGACAGGTTCTCTACCAGAAATACTCCACAGAGAATTGGAATCAACAGCTCTTTGTGGATAATAATGGCAAACACTGCAATGATACCACCAATAGTCAGGCTACCGGTATCTCCCATAAAAACCTGTGCCGGGAATGCATTGTACCACAGAAAACCGATCAAAGCTCCGATGAAGGCACAAATGAAGATAACCAGTTCTTCACTACCGGGGATGTACATGATATTCAGATAGCCTGCATACTCAATGTGGCTGGATACATAGGCCAAGATACCGAGTGTAACCCCGATGATGGCTGAATTCCCTGCGGTCATTCCGTCCATTCCGTCGTTCAGATTAGCTCCGTTCGATACTGCTGTGACGACGAAAATGGTTATCAGTACAAAGACAATCCATCCGGCTGTCTGGGCATGTTCTCCCATGAAGCCTACAATATCGGCATAATCCAGGTTGTTGTTCTTGAAGAACGGTATGGTGGTTTTTGTTGATTTCTGATTGTCTGCCTTATGAATAACATTGACAATCTCGCCGTTTTTCTGTATTTCAACGTTTTCGCGGATAACCACATCCGGACTCAGATATAAAGTCATACCAACGATGAATCCTAAACCTACCTGACCGATAATCTTGAATTTTCCGTGCAGTCCTTCTTTATCTTTCCGAAATACTTTGATGTAATCGTCCAGAAAGCCTAAAGTTCCCAGCCAGATCGTCGTTATCAGCATCAGAATCATGTAAATATTGTGTAACTTTCCTAACAGTAAACACGGTATCAGGATGGCCACAATGATAATGATACCTCCCATTGTCGGAACGCCTATCTTGTTGACATTGAACGGGTCAATGGAAGCATCACGCTGTGTTTCTGTAATTTGTTTTCTCTTTAACAGATTAATGAAATATTCACCGAAAATGGATGATATAAGCAGGGACAAAATGACTGCCATCAGTGCTCGGAACGATACATAACCGAACATCCGCGCTCCGGGAAAATCAAATTGCTCTAAATAATTGAACAGATAGTACAACATTGTCTTATAAGGTTAATGTTCCTTTTCAAAAATATCCTTTACTATTTCCTTGTCGTCAAAATGGTATTTTACCCCTTTGATTTCCTGATAGTTTTCGTGGCCTTTTCCAGCTATCAGAATGACATCACCCCGTTGAGCTAGCATGCAGGCCGTACGGATAGCTTCTTTCCGGTCGGCGATGGAGATGACTTTCTGCATGTCTGTATCGGTCAGTCCAGCCAGCATATCGTTGATGATATCTTGAGGCTCCTCAAATCGTGGGTTATCGGAGGTAATGATAACCTTGTCGCTCCGCTTGACAGACTCCTGAGCCATCAGCGGACGTTTACCTTTGTCTCGGTTACCACCGGCACCTACTACGGTGATTACTTGTCCTTTGCCCCGAAGTACTTCGTGGATGGCTTCTAAAACATTGACCAAAGCATCCGGAGTGTGGGCATAATCTACGATGGCTGTATAGCCTTTCGGAGAGCGGATGGCGTCAAAGCGACCAGATACTGGACGAAGAGTGCTCAGAATCAGCAGAACCTCTTCCGGTTGTTTACCTAACAGGCAAGCAGCACCATATACAGCCAGCAGGTTGGAAGCGTTGAACCGGCCGATGAATTGTACGTTCACTTCGCGGTTATTGATGTCAAGCAACATGCCTTCGAATCCATCTTCCAACACTTTACCTTTGAAATCGGCCAGTGTACGTAAAGAGTAAGTAGCTATTTTTGCTTTGGTATTCTGTACCATGACCATACCGTTCTTGTCATCTTCATTAGTCAGCGCGAAAGCTGTTTTAGGTAGACTGTCAAAAAATGCTTTTTTTGCCTTGAGATAATTTTCGAAAGTCTTGTGATAATCCAGATGATCGCGGGTGATATTGGTAAAAATACCGCCGGCAAATTTCAGTCCGCCGATACGTTTCTGTGCGACTGCGTGAGAACTGACCTCCATAAAGGCATATTTGCAGCCTTCGTCCGCCATTTTTCCCAATAGCCTGTTTAAGGTAATCGGGTCAGGGGTAGTATGGTCGGTTGGAATAGCTTCTCCGTCGATGTAATTGCATACGGTTGAAATCAGTCCTACCTTATAACCGAACTGGCGGAACATATTATATAATAAGGTGGCAATGGTTGTCTTTCCGTTGGTACCGGTTACTCCTACTAAATCTAACTTTGAAGTCGGATCTCCATAAAAATTGGTGGCCAGTCTGCCTACTGCATCTTCGGTGTCGGTAACTTGAATATAGGTTATTTCCGGATGTATTGTTTCCGGCAGTGTTTCACAGACAATCGCTGCCGCGCCTTTCTCAATGGCCTTTCCGATGTAGGCATGCCCGTCGGTTTGTGTTCCTTTTACCGCAACAAAAAGGTGTCCTTTTTCGATGAGGCGTGAGTCTATGTTGATACCGGTTATTTCCAGTTCCTGGTTACCTGTAATAGAACAGGTCTTGATGTTTTTGAGAATAATCTCCAGTTTCATATCTATATCAATGGTTTAGTGTCAATGTTATGGTTTGTCCCTTTTTGAACGAAGAACCTGGAGCCATGTTCTGTGCCGTTACACGACCCACTCCAGTCAGATGGACTTTCAGTCCCATACTTTCCAGTAGATAGACTGCATCTTTGGCTCCCATTCCTCGTACATTCGGAATCAGGTTTTTACTTTTCTTTACTTTCTCGAAAGTCGCATAGTTGGCAGAAGTCTGTGCTTTTCCCCAAATGGGGCCTTCGCCTTTCAGAGAGCTTCCGTTGTTGCTTACGTTTAATGCCTGTAGTACATAGGCTGCTTCTTTGATATCACCGTTCTTAATGTCGGGTACCAGAATAGCCGTCGAATCCTTGGCATGTGCCAAATCGCGGTACAAGTGTTTGGCATAGACCCGTTCGGCTATACGGCTGAATACACTACCTGCCTGTAGACCTCCGGATGCAGGACCGTGAGGTATTTCGATTTGCACCAGACAACTGTACTTGGGGGCTTCCGAAGGAAAATATCCACAGAAACTGACCATATATTTTACACCTCCGCTCTTGTAACCGGCAGCTCCTTGTGAAATCTGTGCTGTTCCTGTCTTACCGGATACATTGAATTGTTTACTTCCTGCAGGTTTGGCCAATCCTTCCGATACTACTTTCTGCAGGATTGTCCGTATCTGGGTCAGGGTAGTGTCTGAACAGATTTTCGGATTTACTATTTCTGTAGGATATTCTTCCACAATGTCTCCATCCTTGGCGATGGCTTTTACAAACTTCGGTTTTACCATGACTCCATTATTGGCAATGGCATTATAGAAGTTCAGGATGTAGATGGGGGGTATCTGTGTTTCGTACCCGATGCTCATCCATGGCAGAGTGGTCTTGGCAAAATAACGTTCTTTCGGACCAAGAATGCGAGGGCTGGCTTCTCCTACAAATCCTAAATTCAAGGGCTTGTCGATACTCATGCGTCGTAGACCGTCAATAAATTTTTGCGGATTGTCCCGATAGAATTTATCAATGATACTAGATACACCGACATTTGAAGACACTTCCAGAATCCGGGTTACATCAATTTTTCCATAGCCTCCTCGATGCCAGTTCCAGTCTCTCATCCAGCTGCCATGCATGTTGACAATACCACTTTGAGTATCTACTTCATAATCCGGTGTAATGTATTTGTCTTCCAGGGCCACCATTATGGAAGCAGTCTTGAAGGTAGAACCCGGTTCCATCAGGTTACTTACGGCCAGGTTCTTCATTTCATAATAATTACCGTCAGCTCCTCGGGTCATATTCACGTTGGCTTTTACGTCACCGGTAGCTACGTCCATAACAATGGCAACTCCCCAAACTGCATTCAGGTTCTTCAATTGGTCTACCAATGCTTTTTCTGCGATATCCTGGATGCCTACATCGATAGTCGTAATGATATCATAACCGTCTACAGCCGGTTTGTCTACGATATTCAGGTATTTATTCATGACTTTCTGGCGGTGTGTGATGCCGTCAGTACCGCGTAGAATGGAATCGTAAGTCAGCTCCAGACCGTTTTTAGCCCCTTGAGCCATATCCGGATACATGTCTCCCAATGTTCGCATGGCTAAGGAACCGAACGGTTTTTTACGCTGGTTGAAAGCCAGTTCGTGGAACCCTCCTTTATACTTGCTCAGATTAAAAACAGGTAACTCTTTCACTTGTTTATACTCAATGTAAGAGATACGTTTTGGGTAGAGCAGGTAGTTGCGGCTTTTTTTCCGGCGTCCTTGCAAGATATGTTTCCGGAATGCTTCGGCGCTTTTGTCCGGAAGAATCTGGTGTAGTCCCTCACAGATTTCAGTCAGGTGTGCCATCAACAAGCTATCTTTTTCTTTTCCTCCAGCCAGAAAGTCCATGTAAATCTTATATTCCGGAAGACTGCTGGCCATCAGTTTCCCATCCGAGGAAATGATGTTCCCCCTGTTCGGGTGTACCACTACGTTTTCTTTAACGAAACGGTCGGCTACTTCTTCCCAATATCCTCGTTCTGCGAACATAATGAACCCTGCTTTTGCGATGACAGCAATAGCCATCAGTGCCATTACAAACAGAATGATGGTAAAACGTGGTAATATGTCTTTTTGTCCCGGTGCCATAGTTGTACTTTTATTCTTTTTCCTTGATTAAATAGGGTGGGGTAGCTGCCGTTTGCAGTTGTCTTCCCTCAGCCGAAATATACTCTTCAATGCGTGACTGCCGGCTTTTTTCCGTCAGTTCTGATGAAATGGTTAAAGCATCATATTTGATATCCGTCAGTTCTTTCTTTAGACGGTCTATTTCAATCAGTTCTTGCTGGCTGGAGTAACGATTGTCTATGTATAGGATGGTCAGTATCACAATCAGGATAAGCAGATATACTTGTCTCCGTAGGAAACTATGCACCAGAATTTCTCCTCCGAGTATACTCCGGAGGCTGATGTGTGATGTCTCTTTCTGTTTGTTGTTCGGTTGTTCCATGCCTTTGTGTCTTTTTATTTTTTTTCTGCAATACGTAATTTGGCGCTTCTGGAGCGTGGGTTACGGGCGATTTCTTCTTCAGAAGGCACAATTACTTTGTTGTTTACAAGCTTGAAAGGGGTTTGTATGTTACCGAAGAAATCTTTTTCAGCTTTTCCTTCTACATTCCCGGTTTTCATGATGTTCTTTACCATACGGTCTTCCAGGGAATGATAAGTGATGATAACGAGTCTGCCTCCTGGTTTTAAAGCTTCGGTGGCCGCATACAGCATTTCTTTCAGCGCTTCCATTTCTTGATTTACTTCGATACGGAGTGCCTGAAATACTTTGGCCAGTTCTTTCTTTTCCCGTTCCTTTCCGAATAAGGGTTTGATGATTTCCAGAAAGTCACCGATAGTGGCTATTTTCTTTTGTACACGGGCTTTTACTAATACAGCAGCCAGTTTGCGGCTGTTCTTCAGCTCTCCGTATAGGTAGAAAATGTCTGCCAATCGTTCTTCATCATAAGTGTTTACGATGTCTGCAGCTGTCATTCCTGCCCGTTTGTTCATGCGCATGTCCAGCTGTCCGTCGAACCGGAAAGAAAAGCCCCGTTCAGAGTCATCGAAATGGTGGGAAGAAACACCCAGGTCAGCCAGAATGGCATCTACTTGATCTACTCCATAATACCGAAGAAAATTATGCAGGTAGCGGAAGTTACTCCGGACGAATGTAAACCGTTTGTCGTTCACAATGTTGCGCTCTGCATCCTGGTCCTGATCGAAACTGAACAGTTTGCCTGTGGCGTCCATGGTGTTCAAGATTTCTTTAGAGTGTCCTCCTCCTCCGAATGTAACGTCTACGTAAGTCCCTCCTGGCTGTATGTGCATACCCTCGATGCTTTCATGCAGGAGGACGGGAACGTGGTATGTCTGTTCTGGTTCGTTCATTTTTTCTTGACAGTTTTTGTGAAATTTCTTTTTATAATATATCAAGGTGTAAAATTAGGTAATTCTGTAAAAACAGTCACTATGTTCTGGCAATTATTTTCCGAGAAGTTATCAACAGGTTGTTGATTGGTTACCTCTTCATGTGGCTGTTTTTATTTCGGACAGTTTTTGTCTTTGTGATAATACACAAAAGTATACAGGCGTGTGCAAGAAATGCCTGTAATTGTCATCATTTATCAGTTTTTTAGGCATGAAAAGTGTATTTTTTGGTCGTATGTGAGTAATTTTTCAAAAGATAAGTTACTTTTGCAAAGAAAACCTAATATGAAGTGATGGCAGACAATTCGATTTTTTTAATTGACATAGACAAGGTCCTGCGGGAAAAGGCGGGGAAAAAGGCCAAGCGTATTCCCCGGTTTGTCGTGTCATATTTGAAACGTATTGTGCATCAGGAGGAAATCAACAGTTTTCTGAAAGGCGTTTCCGATAAGACGGGTGTGGATTTTCTGAAGGCGTGTATGGATTACCTTGATGTAAAGCTGGAGGTGAATGGATTGGAAAACTTGCCTCAAGAGGGCTTGTGTACTTTTGTTTCCAATCATCCATTGGGCGGTCAGGATGGAATAGCATTGGGATATGTGCTTGGAACTCATTATAACGGACGTATCAAATATCTGGTAAACGATTTGTTGATGAACCTGCATGGACTTGCTCCGTTATGTATTCCTATCAACAAGACGGGTACCCAATCGCGTGATTTCCCACGGATGGTAGAGGCTGGATTCAAGTCAGACAATCATATCATCATGTTTCCTGCCGGACTTTGTTCGCGCAGGCAACAAGGGATTATTAAGGATTTACCTTGGAAGAAGACCTTTATTTCCAAAAGTGTAGAGACACAGCGAATGGTAGTCCCAATTCATTTTGAGGGAAGAAATTCAAATTTTTTCTATAATCTAGCCAACTTTTGTAAATTCCTGGGTATCAAATTCAATATTGCTATGCTTTATTTGGCGGATGAAATGTATAAAAACCGTCATAAGACTTTCAAAGTAACCATAGGAAAGCCGATTCCTTGGCAGACGTTCGATAAATCCAAGACTCCTGCCGAATGGGCTGATTATGTGCGCGAATTGGTTTATAAGATTTAAATTGAGAATTTAATAGATAAGTATGGAAGATATAATTGCTCCGATTGATAGGCAAGTGCTAAAATCGGAATTGACAGAAGACAAACGGCTGAGAACAACCAATAAAAGTAATAACGAAATTTATATCGTTACTTGGCAGGATTCTCCAAATGTGCTGAAGGAAATCGGGCGTCTGCGCGAGATTGCCTTTCGTGCGGCGGGAGGGGGTACCGGAAAGTCGATGGACCTCGATGAATATGATGTGATGGAACATCCTTACAAACAGCTGATTGTATGGAATCCGGATGCTGAAGAAATTTTGGGAGGTTACCGTTATCTGTTGGGCGATGAAGTGCAGTTCGATGCCGAGGGAAAACCTATGCTGGCCACAGCTCATATGTTCAATTTTTCTGAAAAGTTTCTGAAAGAATATCTTCCAACCACCATTGAATTGGGACGTTCATTCGTTACTTTGGAATACCAGTCTACCCGTGCAGGTTCAAAAGGCTTGTTTGCATTGGATAATTTGTGGGATGGACTCGGAGCTTTGACAGTAGTGAAACCTAATGTCAAGTATTTCTTTGGGAAAATGACTATGTATCCCAGTTACAACCGATTCGGACGCGACATGATTCTTTATTTCCTGAAGAAACATTTTTCGGATAAGGATAATCTGATAACTCCGATGGTTCCGTTACAGATAGAAGCCGACCCGGCTGTATTGGAAAAGCTTTTCTGTAATGAAACTTTTAAAGAAGATTATAAGGTATTGAATACGGAAGTCCGTAAACTGGGGTACAACATTCCTCCGCTGGTAAATGCTTACATGAGTCTGTCACCTACGATGCGGATGTTTGGTACAGCCATCAACGACGGATTCGGTGATGTAGAAGAAACCGGTATTCTTATTGCGGTGGATGAGATTCTGGAGGAAAAGCGTATCCGTCACATTGAATCTTTTATCAAGGAACATCCGGAGGCCTTACAGTTGACTTCGGGAGCTAATCCGATTCTTTCACGCGTATAATTATGTATCTTACCATAAATATGGCAGCCTGTCTGTAGTCATTGCACTGTAGGCAGGCTGTTCTTGTTGAATGCGAATACATGTTTCAGATAGTTTTTGCATTCACCGGTGCGGATGCTTTGGGTTGTGTTGGATTTGTATCAAATGAATATCGAAACGATTAGGGGAGAGTCAAACGGAAAAACAGTTTTTTCTAGTTTGACTCTCCCCGACTTTTTTGTATCTTTGAATTTCAAACGTTTTTCCGTTATCCATTAAATATTCATAGTTACATGAAATATCCCATTGGAATACAGAGTTTCGAACAGATTATTGAAGACGGTTATGTATACGTCGACAAGACTGAGCTGATATACCATCTCACGCACGAAGGTAAGATTTATTTCTTGAGCCGCCCCCGACGTTTCGGGAAGAGTCTGCTTGTTTCTACGCTGGAAAACTATTACCGGGGCCGTAAGGAGCTGTTCCGCGGTCTGGCCATGGAGCGTCTGGAGAAGGACTGGTATGTCTATCCGGTATTTCATGTGGATTTCAACGGGTCTGATTTTACACGTGAAGGGAT
>ULTX01061461.1_pt1 | contig 57599 bp, 49 predicted proteins | sample 1958041 | NCBI WGS metagenome assembly ULTX01 (sample SAMEA4835747, study PRJEB28245) | human gut metagenome | biome: gut microbiome; material: fecal sample | place: Denmark | collected 2008
TGAAAGCCGGTTCAACAAATTGTTGAAGCGGCTTTTTTCGTCTTATATATTCACCAACAACTCCCTTCCACTCCTTGGCTTGTTCCTATTTTCTATGCTTCATTTCTGGGTTTCTGATTTTTTATATAATTTTGCCTATGACGAAGAATACATGAATGAGATGTTGAGCGATTAAATACGTTTTAGTTTAAATTAGATAGAAGAAAAAATGGAAACAATGGCATTATTAGCTCCACTAATATTTGTAGTGGTGTGTTTAGTTCTAGGAGCAATTTTAAAATCCTTGTTAAAGAAAACAACATTCCCTTATACTGTGGGCTTATTTGCTATTGGGATAGTCATCGGACTGTTGGATCGATTTGGTGTGTTTCCGGAAACGGGATTCCTTAAGTCGGCTGTTGATTTTGCCGGTAATATGGATCCTGATTTGATTTTGTTTATTTTCCTTCCAATATTGATATTTGATGGCGCTTATGAGTTGGATTTGCATGTATTCCGGAAGTCTTTGTTAAATTCAACCTTGTTGGCCGGGCCAGGTATGGTTATAGCCATGTTATTGACAGGAGTATTCATCATGGGTATGGCTTCTTTTATTCCTGCTTGTGAAGGATGGAATTGGAATTATGCATTTATGTTTGGGGCTTTAATTAGTGCAACAGACCCTGTGGCGGTTGTCGCTTTACTAAAAGAGTTAGGAACAAGTAAACGCTTCTCAACTTTAGTAGATGCAGAATCTATGTTAAATGATGGTACAGGCATTGTCTTATTTATGTTATTTTTCGGTGTTTATACCAATGCAGGTGCAGTTGCCGATCCATTTTTGAACTTTTTGATTGTTGTATTTGGAGGAATGTTGTTGGGCTGGGTAACTGCTCGTTTTACCATTTGGCTGTTAGGTAAAGTAGGAGGAGAAGAAGCTGTACAGAATAGTGTAATTATTGTTTCTTCTTATATTACGTTTATTCTGGCTCAAAGTATTCTCGATGTATCAGGTGTTATTGCTTTGGTGGCGTTTGGTTTGACGATTACCAATGCCGGCCGTCCGAAATTGAAACCTGAAGTTAATCATTTTATGGATCAGTTTTGGGAATTGATGGCATATATAGCCAATACATTAATCTTTATTATTGTAGGGGTCGTAATTGCAATGAAGATTGAGCTGTCGTGGACAAGTTTGCTGCTCGTGATATTAGTTTATGTGGGGGTAAATATTGTACGAATGCTGGTTATCTCTATTTTGTATCCGTTTATGAAAAAAGCGGGTTATGGATTGACTCGTCGTGAGTCTTTCATTTTGGCTTGGGGCGGTTTGAGAGGAGCTTTAGGTTTGACTTTGGCCTTAATGGTTTCTTATACGTTGGAAATTCCTGAAGATATCCGTCGCCAAATCTTGTTATTTACAGGTGGAATCGTGACTTTAACCTTAGCTGTAAATGCAACTACAATGCGTTGGCTATTGTTAAAACTAGGTTTAACCAAAGTTCCTTCTGCTAAAATGTTATTGGATTATAGTTTGAAGAAGCAGATAACTGATAATTCCGAGAAGTATCTGGAACGTCTGAAAAAAAGGGAAGCTTTGGAAGTAGCCAACTGGGCTCTTGTGGAAAAGTTCCTTCCGGAACCGGAGACAGCTCCAATTGTTTCTATTCAAACAAAAGACGTATTAGCCGATGTCCGGTTGCGTGTGATAGAAAAGGAAAGAGCATTATGCTGGAATTTATACAATGAAGGTATCATATCAAATATTTCATTAAAGAAATTATTAGCATCGTTGGATGAATTGTATGATAGAGACGGCCATATGCCATTATCTTATCGGAAAAGTATTTTCAAGTATTATGATTATCCATTTTATATTCGTTGGACGCAAAATAAAGAAAGCATAAAGAAATGGGTTGACCGCTATGCTCATGAGCGAGTAATTAACGGTTATGATATGGGAAGAGGCTTTGTTATTACTCAGAAGGAATCATTGAAATTGGTGAAGGATTTCTCTAATTCGTCTGTTTTATCTGATTCAAAGAAAGAAGCCTTATTACAGTTAGTAAAAGAGATAGAAGAAAATATAGACCGGATTGAACAGTCTATTTTGAATTTATCTAAAGAATATCCAATTTCTTATCGGTGTGCTGTAACGCGAAAGGCTATCCGTATGTTATTGGCGAATGAAAAACGGCAAATAGAGCAATTCCAAAACGACGGTTTGTTATCAAGTGCAGAAGCTCAAACGATAACAGCTGATTTGGATGAAAGAACCTTACAGATAGGGACAACTCAAATTAATCGACTTTTGGATAAGTTTAAGTTGCCGAAATAATAAAAAGTCATGTTAAATTTTTGGTTATCTGAAGAATTATTCTAGTAGAGAAAAAAATAATCATTAATTTTGCATTCTTGATAAATTAATGTGTAAAGGCTAAATACAATGACTGCAACAAAACGAATTAAACGGGCACTTGTTTCTGTGTACCACAAGGATGGTTTAGATGAGATTTTAAAGAAGCTTAATGCGGAAGGTGTTTCTTTTGTTTCTACCGGAGGAACGAAAACTTTTATAGAATCATTAGGCATTGCATGTGATGCAGTAGAAGATTTGACAGGTTATCCTTCTATTTTGGGAGGACGTGTGAAAACTTTACATCCGAAGGTATTTGGTGGAATTTTGGCTCGTCGTGAAAACGAAGGAGATCAAGCACAGTTGGCCCAATATGAAATTCCAGAAATTGATTTGGTAATTGTTGATTTGTATCCATTTGAAGAAACGGTTGCTTCAGGTGCAGATGAACAATCTATTATTGAAAAAATAGATATAGGCGGCATCTCTTTGATCCGTGCTGCTGCTAAGAATTTTAAGGATGTGGTAATTGTTGCTTCAAAGCATCAATATACTCCGTTGTTGAATTTGTTGAATGAGAAAGGTGCTGAAACGTCTTTGGAAGATCGTAAATGGTTTGCTAAAGAAGCATTTGCTGTATCATCTGGATATGATTCTGCCATCTTTAATTATTTTGATAATCGGGAAGGTTCTTATTTCCGAGTAGCCATAGATCAACCTATGCATTTGCGTTATGGAGAGAATCCTCACCAGAAAGGTCTGTTCTATGGTCAGTTCAATAATATGTTTGATCAGTTGCACGGTAAAGAAATCTCATACAATAATTTATTGGATATAGATGCTGCCGTTAATTTAATTGACGAGTTTGATGAATTGACTTTTGCTATTTTGAAGCATAATAATGCTTGTGGAGTTGCTTCACGTAGTAACGTTGTGGATGCATGGAAAGATGCTCTGGCTGGCGATCCAGTTTCTGCGTTCGGTGGTATTTTGATTACTAATACAACAATCAATAAAGAAGCAGCCGAAGAAATCAATAAGATTTTCTTCGAAGTGATTATTGCTCCTGCATATGATGCTGATGCATTGGCTATTCTGGAACAGAAGAAGAATCGTATTGTATTGGTACGTAAAGAGTGCAAAACTTGTCCGATGCAGTTCCGCTCTTTGTTGAATGGTGCCTTGATGCAAGAAAAGGATTTGAGTATTCAAACAGAATCTGATTTGGTTGCGATGACAGAAAAACAACCTTCTGCAAAAGAAGTTGAAGATCTGTTGTTCGCTAATAAGATTGTGAAGAACAGCAAGTCTAATGCGATCACATTAGTGAAGAATAAACAGCTTTGTGCTAGTGGTATTGGTCAGACTTCTCGTGTTGACTCTTTGAAGCAAGCTATCGAAAAAGCTCATTCATTCAATTTTGATTTGCAAGGAGCTGTGATGGCTTCAGATGCTTTCTTCCCATTCCCTGATTGTGTGGAAATTGCAGATAAGGCAGGAATAACAGCTGTTATCCAGCCTGGTGGATCTATTAAAGATGAATTGTCGGTTGCTTATTGCAATGAACATAATATTGCTATGGTAAAAACCGGCGTACGTCATTTTAAACATTAATTTTTAGTTAGGAAGGAAGAAATTCATAACAATGGGTTTGTTTTCATTTACTCAAGAAGTAGCAATGGATTTGGGAACTGCCAATACCATCGTCATTTGCAATGGTAAAATGGTAGTTGATGAGCCTTCCATGGTTGCCTTAGACCGTAGAACGGATAAGGTTTTAGCCATCGGAAAGTCTGCCCGTGAAATGGATGGAAAAGTACATGATAATATTCGTACCATTCGTCCGTTGCGAGAAGGTGTTATTGCCGACTTTTATGCTGCTGAACAAATGATGCGTGGTTTGATCAAAATGGCAAGTAATAGAAGTCGCTGGTTTACTCCTTCGTTACGTATGGTGATTGGTATCCCTTCTGGCAGTACGGAGGTAGAGATTCGTGCAGTTCGCGATTCTGCCGAACATGCTGGAGGTAGAGATGTATATATGATATTTGAACCGATGGCAGCAGCGTTGGGTATAGGTATTGATGTACAAGCTCCTGAAGGAAATATGATTGTAGATATAGGTGGTGGTACTACTGAAATTGCTGTTATTTCATTAGGTGGTATTGTATCAAATAAGTCTATACGTATTGCCGGTGATGATCTGACTGCGGATATTGTGGATTATATGCGTCGCCAGCATAATGTGAAAGTAGGAGAAAGAACCGCTGAGCAGATAAAAATACATGTCGGTTCTGCTTTGACTACTTTACAAGATCCTCCAGAAGATTATGTGGTACACGGACCTAACCAGATGACAGCGTTGCCAATGGAGGTTCCGGTTTCTTATCAAGAAATTGCACACTGTCTGGATCGAACTATTTCTAAAATGGAAGCTGCGATTCTTAGTGCATTAGAGCAAACTCCTCCGGAATTGTATGCTGATATCGTTCACAACGGTATTTATCTGACAGGAGGTGGTGCACTGATGAGAGGTTTGGATAAACGCTTGGCTGACAAGATGAATATAGCGTTCCATGTAGCTGAAGATCCTCTTCATGCAGTGGCTCGAGGTACGGGAGTTGCCCTAAAGAATATAGATAAGTTCAATTTCCTTATACGATAAATCTTGCAGGTTGGATATTAAGTAGTTTTCTTACTTAATATCCAGCTTTTATTATAAGGCTTATGAAGAAATTGCTTGATTTTTTATTAAGGAAGAAACATTGGTTTTTATTCATTGTATTTGAGGTAATTTCTATAGTATTGGTTTATCAGAACAATTCCTATCAGCGGAGTGTGCTGATTAATTCTGGTAATATTGTTTCAGGTTATTTAGGTTCTATCTATGGTGATATTGTCTCCTATTTTAATTTGAAGGAAGTGAATCGTTCCTTGCAAAGGGTAAATGGCGAGATGGAGATGAAAATCCTGGAGTTGCAGGAACAGTTAGAAATTATGCAGGCTGATACGGTCACTTTCCGAGGTGCCGTTCGTGATTCTATACATGATTTCCCTTATCAATTCATCATGGCTGAAATTTCTAGTAACAGTTTTGTCCAGTTGTCTAATTATATCACATTAAACAAGGGGCGTATAGATGGTATTCAGCCTGATATGGGTGTTGTTTCAGACCAAGGTGTTGTCGGTGTTGTTTCTCAAGTGTCAGATCATTTTTCCGTAGTTATTCCTTTATTGAATCCCAAATCTCGACTGAGTTGCAAGGTGCTGGGAAATAATAATTTCGGTTATCTTATATGGGATGGAAAAGATGCTTCGTGTGCCACGTTGGAAGAATTGCCCAAACACGCTGAATTTAATAAGGGAGACACAATCGTAACAAGTGGTTATTCGGCCATTTTCCCTCCTGGACTTATTGTCGGGACAATAGAAGAATTTTATAATGGGCGTGACGATAACTTTTACTCTTTGAAGATCCGGTTGGCAACTTCATTTCAGACATTGCAACATGTGCGAGTTATTCGTAATTTCAGGCAGGAAGAACAAATCAACTTAGAAAAAGAGGCAAAGAAAAATGATCAATAATATATTGCGTAGCATTCTCTATTTTGTTGTTTTTGTTATGTTTCAGGTATTGTTTCTCAATAATATACATTACCTGCGGATTGCTACACCTTTTTTGTATTTGTATTGTATCATTAAAATGCCGATAGGTATTTCTCGGTCGGGTGTATTAATCTTTTCATTTATTACCGGATTAATTGTGGATATGTTTTCCAATACACCCGGAATGCATGCCGGTGCCTGTGCATTAGTCGGCTTGTTACGGGAACCGCTGATCCATTTCCTGCAGGGAGAAGATATTGCAGACGGTTTGTACCCATCTTATCATTCATTTGGATATGCCGGTTTTATCCGTTATGTGGCTTTGTTTGTGTTCATACATCATGTGACTTTATTTCTGTTAGAAGCTTTAACTCTGTTTGATCCTCTCTTTTTACTGATACGTGTTGGAGCAAGTGTCTTGATGACGATCTTGTCGATCTGTGCCGTTGAGTTATTCAATTTTGAATCACAGAAAATTGGAGAATAAATTAAAATATAAGTTTGAGAACAGACGCTATGTGATTGGCGGAGCTGTTATTGCTTTGGTCATTATTTTTATTGTCCGGTTATTTTATCTGCAAATAATTGACAGTGATTATAAGGCATGGGCGGATAGTAATGCTTTCTTGAAGAAGACGATTTATCCTTCTCGGGGAATCTTGTACGACCGGAATGAAAAGTTGTTGGTTTATAATCAACCGTCTTATGATGTAATGATGATTATGCGGGAAGTTCAGCCTTTTGATACATTGGACTTTTGTAGGATCTTGGGAATTACAAAGGAACAGTATCTGAAGCGAATAGCAGATATGAAAAACCGACGCTTGAATCCTGGATATTCTTCTTATACGCCTCAGATTTTTATGAGTCAGCTTTCAGCCGAAGAATGTGGTATTTTACAAGAGAAGTTATATAAGTTTCCGGGTTTCTATGTGCAGAACAGAACTATTCGTGAGTATGCATATCCCAATGCAGCTTTGCTTTTAGGGAACGTTGGCGAGGTAAATACGCGTGATATTGAAGCGGATTCTTATTATGTTCCCGGAGATAATTCAGGAAGAACAGGAATTGAAGGTTCGTATGAGAAAGTTCTGCGTGGAGAGAAAGGTGTTGAGATTCTTTTACGTGATGCTCATGGGCGAATTAAGGGACATTATGAAGATGGGAAGTATGATGTTCCTGCTGTTTCAGGGAAGAATCTGAAGTTATCTATCGATATTGATCTGCAGGCTTACGGCGAAAAGCTCATGAAGAATAAACTGGGTGGTATTGTTATGATCGAACCGGAAACGGGTGAAATCTTATGTATGGTTTCATCTCCTACCTATGATCCCAGTTTGTTGGTCGGGCGTATTCGGGGAAAGAATTATAAGAAGTTGCAGGAAGACCCGTTGAAACCTTTGTTTAATCGTCCGCTGATGGCTCAATATCCCCCGGGCTCTACCTTTAAGCCAACACAAGGATTGATCTTTCTGCAAGAAGGAGTCATAACTCCTGAAACTCGTTTTACTTGTGCGCACGGTTATACGTATCGTGGAGGAAAGCCGGCTTGTCATGGTCATCCTTCGCCCTTGCCATTAGTGGGTGCTTTGGCTACCTCATGTAATTCTTTTTTCCCTTGGGGATTACATTATATGCTCGACGACCGGTCGCGTTATCCCAGTGTTCAGCAGGCTTTTGATGTCTGGAAAGACTACATGGTATCTATGGGCTATGGATATAAACTAGGAGTTGATTTGCCGGGAGAAAAACGGGGATATATTCCGAATAGTAAGGTGTATGATAAGATTTACCGGAAAAGATGGAATTCAAGTACGATTATTTCCATCGCCATTGGTCAGGGAGAAATATTGGCTACTCCGCTGCAGATTTGTAATTTGGCGGCAACGGTGGCAAACCGGGGATATTATGTCACACCTCATGTTGTGAAAGAGATACAAGACACTGTTTTGGATACCTTATATACGAAGAAACATTATACGAAAGTTGATCCGAAGTATTATACCTATGTGGCGGATGGTATGCGTGGAGCAGTGATGGGAACGGCTTATGGTGCTACTTGCCGTGGTGCAAACTTACCGGATATTGAGGTTTGTGGGAAAACGGGTACAGCTGAAAATCCTCACGGAAAGGACCATTCTATCTTTATGGGATTTGCTCCTTACCAGCAGCCGAAAGTGGCTATTGCTGTATTTGTCGAGAATGCCGGATTTGGTGCAACCTATGCTGTCCCGATAGGACGGCTGATGATCGAAAAGTATTTGCGAGGGAATATTCTTCCGGAAAGTCAAGCTATAGAAGATAATATTGTTAATGCTGTCATTTTGCCGAATGGGTTATAGTCGTAGAGATAGTTGGAAGTCGATAGACTGGTTTACAGTCTTGTTGTATGTGATCATGATTGTAGCTGGCTGGGTTACTATTTGTGGCGCCAGTTATGAGTATGATATGGATAAACTGTTCGCATTGTCGAGCCGTCCGGTGAATCAGTTGATCTGGATGGGAATTTCTCTCTCTGTAGCTTTCTCCATCTTGATGATTGAACGGGATTTCTATGAAGTCTTTTCTTATTTGATTTATGCAGCAATCATTCTGTTGCTTGTTGCTACGATTTTCTTGGCTCCAGATATTAAAGGGTCACGATCGTGGTTGGTTTTGGGACCTATTCGCTTACAACCGGCCGAGTTTGCCAAGTTTGCTACGGCATTGGCTGTTGCCCGTTTGATGGGAACGTACGGATTTGAACTGGCCAGGTATAAGAATTTTCTGATGGTTCTTGGATTGATTTTCTTGCCTATGATTTGTATTCTCCTGCAGAAGGAAACAGGTTCGGCATTGGTTTATCTTGCGTTTTTCCTGATGTTGTATCGGGAAGGAATGTCGGGATACTTTTTGTTGGCCGGTGTCTGTGCTGTTGTCTATTTTGTGACAGGGATGAAGTATGCCGAGGTCATGATGGGAGAAACGGTCTTAGGTGTATTTCTTGTATCTCTTCTAGTCTTGTTTATCACAATCCTGTTGGTCTATGTTGAGAAGAAAAACAAGCAGGCCGTACAACTTATGTCTTATACATCGTTGGCTGTATTGGGGATATCAGGTCTGATATCTTATTATTATCCTTTTAACCTGAATATAGTGGCTTTGTCTTTGCTGGGTTTGGCTGTGTTGTATCTGATTTATCTGTCAATACATCATTGGGTATGGAATTATGTGCTGATTGCTTTGTTTGCAATCGGTTCTATCGGATTTCTTTTCTCGGTCAACTATGTATTTACTGATATTTTGGAGCCACATCAACAGATTCGTATCAAGGTTTCCTTGGGGTTGGAAGATGATCCGAGCGGAGCCGGTTATAATGTAAACCAATCGAAGATTGCAATTGGTTCTGGCGGACTGGTGGGTAAAGGGTTTTTGAACGGGACACAGACCAAATTAAAATATGTGCCGGAACAAGATACCGACTTTATATTCTGTACCGTGGGCGAGGAACAGGGTTTTGTGGGTTCGACGGCTGTTCTGATTCTTTTTGCCGTCTTTATTCTTCGTCTGATTGTGCTGGCCGAACGGCAGGATACTACTTTTGCCCGTGTATATGGGTATTCGGTCGCTTCTATATTCCTCTTCCATTTGGCCATTAATATCGGAATGGTAACCGGATTGACACCGGTTATCGGTATTCCATTACCTTTCTTTAGCTATGGCGGATCTTCTTTACTGGGATTTACGATCCTGCTGTTTATCTTTATTCGTCTGGATGCAACCCGGAAGGAGCATTAGCCGGTACGACCCGTAAACCTATTTCCTGAATGCCTATTATCAGGCTGTCGCGCATGCCTTGCCGGAAACTGAATGTATATTGTCCGGGATTAGCGAACCGGTAATTCTGTCGGATAGGAAAGCTGGATTCATACAATGAAATACCGCTTCCGTACCATTTTCCAAACTCATCTGCCAGCATACATTCGATGGTGTCTTTTTGCATCTCTCCAACCGGCGGTTCTTCATTACAGAAAAGCCATAAGTTCTGGTACGGATATTTGTTGCTGTTCCGGATGTCTAACGTAATGTCATAAGGAATTGAATTATCCGTAACCATGAAGGTGAAATAGTAAACCTTGTCTTTTCCCCACGCTGAATGATCAATCACTTGATACTGGTAGTATAAAGCCTGATAATCGCAGGAAAAAGACAAGGCACAAATAAAGATGGCCAAAAGGCTATTGATTATCTTTTTTAGCATTCTTGGGTTTGTTGTTATTGGCCTGTTGCGGGCGATTAGCCGGTTTGTTGTTGACTGGCTGTTTCGCCTGCTGTTGCTGTTTGTCTGTATTGGGTTGCTTTTCCCCATTTACTTGTTTTTCCGGAGCAGCAGCTTTCGGCTTTTGTTTCGGCCGGTTGTTATTGTTCTTCTGCGGCTTCGGAGCTGCATTTCCGTTATTTGCATTGTTATTATTGTTGCTTGAAGGCGCATTTGGCTTTTTACCTTCCTGAGGTTTCTCTGCTTTCTTTTCATTTGCCGGAGCTGCATTCTTGGCTGGTTGTGCTGCCTGCTTCGGCTGATTGTTGGCTGGTTGGGCCTTTTCAGCTACAGGTTCGCTGGCATTGGTTGCACCTCCGTTACCCCGTTTTTTCTTCTTTTTCTTCTGAACGTTGTCAAAACGGGTTACGCTCTCTTGTCCCAGAATATCTTGAGATTCACGTTTGCTTTGCTGTTTGGTATCGGCTTCCAATGTTTCCGGTTTGATGCCTTTCTTATTCATGTTGATGATGTCGAAGACACGTTGTGCCGGAATGGTTACCAGATTAGCTGCAATGGATTTGTCGGTTGAATACGTAATTTCCCGCTTGAAGATATCTGTCTTGAAGTGGAAATAGGTATTGTCTTTGGTTTCCAAAGGAATTTCTCTGGAAGGTAACCGCTTCTGCGCTTCTACGTAAGCATCGACTTCGTAGTTGATACAACACTTCAGCTTGGCACATTGACCGGCCAGCTTCTGCGGATTCATGGAAATATCCTGATAACGGGCTGCTCCGGTTGCTACGGATACAAAGTTGGTCATCCAACTTGAGCAACAAAGCTCACGTCCACACGGACCAATACCACCGATTCGTCCGGCTTCCTGGCGGGCTCCGATCTGTTTCATCTCGATACGAACCCGGAAAGCTTCGGCCAATACTTTAATCAGTTGGCGGAAGTCCACACGTTCGTCGGCAATGTAATAGAAGATCGCTTTGTTTCCATCGCCTTGATATTCTACGTCGCCGATTTTCATATCCAATCCTAACTTGGCTGCGATCTGACGTGAACGGATCATGGTGGCATGTTCCTTCGATTTTGCCTCTTCATATTTCTCCAAATCAGCCGGACGTGCTTTCCGATAAATCTTTTTCGGTTCCTGGTCGGTCCGGACATTGTTCTTTCTCATCTGGAGCAAAACCAGTTTCCCCGTCAGCGTTACCATCCCGATGTCATGTCCCGGTGTTGCTTCGACAGCAACCATGTCTCCTTTTTCCAACGGGATATGTGCCTGATTCAGATAATATCCTTTTCTTGTATTTTTGAACTGTACTTCCACAAAGTCGGTTGCATTTTCCGCATCCGGAACGCCACACAGCCAGTCGTATGTATTCAGCTTGTTGTTCTGGATTTTGCTGCAGCCTTTAGCGCGCATACAGTTACTTCCTTTATCTAGTTTGAAATCCATAAATCAAAATAATCAGTATATAATTTCTACAATTACGCAAAAATACGGAAATATTTTAAGAAAATCCCCAACTCTCTTGTAGAATGTAAGTCTTCCTAAACGATTTCTTTTGCTTTATTAACCGATTGGTTATTGAATATGTTTAAGGATATTTCTGCGTTGAAGTGGCGTGGTTCCGATCTCAATCCGTTCGATTCGGTTGTTTTCATCCAATACAAAGGTTGTCGGGTATGATTGGATTCCCAGTTCTTTGATAAGTTCTCCTCCTTCTACTAGCTGGTGAAAATAGAAATGCTGTTCTGCAACGAGTTGTTGGATTTGTTCGACTTTTTGGAAGGTGATCGCCAGGAAGGTAACTTTTGGAAATTGCTTTACCCAGCGACCTAATTCGGGCATTTCGTTCCGACAAGGACCACAGCCGGTGAACCAGAAGTTGATGACAGTCTTTTTCCCTTTCAACTGCTCGTTTGTCCAGTTTTTTCCTTGCATGTCACGGAGTGAGAAGTCGGGAAACACATCGCCGACGGCATATTGAATGGATGGACATTGGGGAATGACGGTAAGCAGTCTTACTTGTTGAGCCGCTTGTAAAATCGCTTCTCCCTTCTTTACTTTATTAGTCGGAATAGCCAGTTGCTTGGCTTCTTCCGACATCCCTTCATATTTCGTAATACTGATTTTCCCTAGAATAGAATCATGTAGGTTTCCTATTTGTATCGATTTTCCGCAAGGAAAGGGCTCCGGTTTTTCCTCGAAGAATCTGTCGTTGATAATGACCAAAGACTTTTTGTCTTCTTTTTGTGCGTTACAGTTCCCGGCAAGGAAACAGAGCAGAAACAGAGTTATTAAGTAACCAACGTTTTTCATCGTCTTTATTTTAATAATAAGGTGTAACAAATGTAACCATTTAAGTTGAACCTGAAATAGATGACTATAACTTTTTAGTTGAAAAGATATGACTTTTTAATTTTTCCATATCTGTCGAAAAGCTTTAGCACAGATGTCAAAAAGCTTTTTCACAGTTGTCGTAAAGCTTTACCACATCTGTCAAAAAATTAAATGATAGTAGGATTTTTATGAAGAAGACATAACTTTTAGCGGACAACCTCTTTTCTGAGGAGTCCTTTTCTCCGGAAGAAATGGTTAAAAGTGTATGAGAAACACAAATTATGTTCCATAACATATATACTAGAGGTTCAATGAATTAAAATAAACCCTACTTTCGCTATCGAGCCGGTTGGGAAAGAATGAAGGTGTTTGAAAAGAGATTTTGCCGGCAGGAAGTGACATTTATAAAAAGGAAGAAGATGTTAGAAGCGCTAAAGGAGACAGTTTTTCAAGCAAACTTAGACTTGGTGAAACATGGTTTGGTCATTTTTACCTGGGGAAACGTGTCGGCCATCGACCGGGAAAGCGGGTTAGTTGTTATCAAGCCCAGCGGAGTTTCTTATGAGACCATGAAAGCAGAAGATATGGTAGTAGTCGATCTGGAAGGAAAGGTAGTAGAAGGGAATTTGAATCCTTCGAGTGATACGCCTACTCATGTTGTATTGTATAAGGCTTTTCCTGAAATAGGTGGGGTTGTGCATACTCATTCTACGTTTGCGACTGCTTGGGCTCAGGCTGGCAAAGATATTCCGAATATCGGGACAACACATGCCGATTACTTCCATGATGCAATTCCCTGTACGGCGGATATGACAGCTGAAGAAGTGAAAGGCGCTTACGAACGGGAAACCGGTGAAGTGATCGTCCGTCGCTTTGAAGGCTTGAATCCAGTACATACTCCGGGTGTTCTGGTGAAGAATCACGGGCCTTTTGCTTGGGGAAAAGACGCACACGATGCTGTACACAATGCGGTCGTGATGGAACAGGTGGCCAAGATGGCGTGTTTCTCTTATCTGATTAATCCGCAACTCACGATGAATCCGCTGCTGGTAGAAAAACACTTCAGCCGCAAGCATGGTCCGAATGCTTATTATGGACAAAAGAAGTAAATCAATTTATTAACATAAATACGTAATACTATGAATTCATTTGATCAATTTGAAGTTTGGTTTGTAACAGGTGCACAGTTATTGTATGGTGGCGATGCTGTAATTGCCGTAGATGCACATAGTAATGAAATGGTTGCCGGCTTGAATGCCAGCGGAAATCTGCCAGTCAAGGTGGTTTATAAAGGAACCGTTAATTCGGCTAAGGAAGTAACGGCTGCGTTTAAGGCTGCCAACAACGATGATAAATGTATTGGTGTGATTACCTGGATGCACACGTTCTCTCCGGCTAAGATGTGGATTCATGGCTTGCAGGAATTAAAGAAGCCTTTGTTGCATTTCCATACACAATATAATAAGGAAATCCCTTGGGATACGATGGATATGGACTTCATGAACTTGAACCAGTCGGCTCACGGCGACCGCGAATTCGGCCATATTTGTGCCCGTATGCGTAAGAACCGTAAAGTAGTTGTAGGACATTGGCAGGATGAAGCCGCACAGAAGAAGATTGCTGCCTGGATGCGTGTCTGCGCTGCTTGGGCAGATGCACAGGATATGCTCATCCTTCGCTTCGGTGATCAGATGAATAACGTGGCTGTAACCGATGGTGATAAGGTAGCTGCCGAACAGACTTTGGGTTATCACGTGGATTATTGTCCGATCAATGATCTGATGGTTTACTACCGTGCCGTAGAAGATGCTGATACAAAAGCTTTGGTTGAAAAGTATTGGGCTGAGTATGACCATGATCCGAAACTGGAAGAACCAGGTACGGAAGCTTATACCAAAGTATGGAATTCGGCTAAGGCTGAAATCGCTTTGCGTCGTCTGTTGAAAGATAAGGGAGCCAAGGGCTTTACGACTAACTTTGATGATCTGGGCGAATTTGATCAGATTCCGGGTCTGGCTTCTCAACGTCTGATGATGGAAGGTTATGGCTTTGGTGCAGAAGGCGACTGGAAGACGGCTGCTTTGTATCGTACGATGTGGTTCATGAGTCAGGGTATGCCGAAAGGTTGTTCCTTCCTGGAAGACTATACGTTGAACTTTGATGGTGAAAAGAGTGCTATTCTGCAGGCGCACATGCTGGAAGTTTGTCCGCTGATTGCCGAACACAAACCGAAACTGGAAGTACATCGTCTGAGTATTGGTATCGACAGCGAAACTGCTCGTCTGGTATTTACCAGCAAGCAGGGTGAAGGTGTAGCAGCCACAATTGTGGATATGGGTAACCGTTTCCGTATGATCGTCAATGTAGTAGATTGTATCAAGAGTAAACCGCTGCCTAAACTGCCGGTAGCTTCGGCTTTGTGGATTCCGCAACCTAACTTTGAAGTGGGTGCTGCTGCCTGGATTCTGGCTGGAGGTACGCATCATACCAGCTTCTCGTTCGATTTGACTGTTGAATACTTGCAGGATTATGCAGACATAGCCGGTATTGAAATGGTTGTTATCGACAAGAACACCACAATCGAAAACTTCAAGAAAGAACTTCGCATGAATGAAATCTATTACATGCTGAATAAGTCTCTTTGCTGATAACTGAATATTCAGATAACAAGTATTTTCTTCATGTAGATAGGGAGTTGGCTGAAAGCGTGTCGGATTCTGGATGCTAACTCCTTTATTTATCACTTTTAAAGTTTTACCGAATTATGAATGAGCAATATGTAATAGGTTTAGACTATGGAACCGATTCTGCCCGTGCCGTTATTGTTGAGGCGAAGACCGGGAAAACCATAGCTACCGCAGTCAAATATTATCCGCGTTGGAGCGAAGGTAAATATTGTAATCCTTCCGTTAATCAATACCGCCAGCATCCGCAAGATTATATAGATGTATTGGAAGGAACCGTTCGTGAAGCCTTGGCAGCTTGCCCTGAGGGAACTGCCGAGAAAGTAGTGGGTATTGCTTTTGATACGACTGGTTCTACGCCGGTATTTACCGACAAGAACGGAACACCACTTTCTTTGTTGCCTGAATTTGCCGAAAATCCCAATGCAATGTTCGTGTTGTGGAAAGATCATACGGCTGTAAAGGAAGCCGGAGAAATTAATGAACTCTGCCAAAAGTGGGAGACTGACTTTTCGGCCTACGAAGGAGGTATTTATTCTTCCGAATGGTATTGGGCGAAAGCTCTGCATGTCTTGCGTGAAGATGAGGCAGTTCGGAAAGCGGCTTATTCGATAGTGGAACATTGTGAATGGCTGCCGGCTTTGCTGACGGGCGTTACTTCGTCTGATAAGATCGTTCGAAGCCGCTGTGCTTGTGGGCATAAGGCCATGTGGCATCCGAAATGGGGCGGACTGCCTTCCGAAGAGTTTCTGGTAGCCTTAGATCCGCTTTTGGCTGGATTTAGAGACCGTTTGTTTATCGAAACGGAAACAGCTGATAAACCCGTTGGTCATCTGACTGCCGAATGGGCAGAACGTTTAGGCCTGACAACCCAGGTCGTTGTGGCTGGCGGTGCTTTCGATTGTCACATGGGAGCTGTGGGTGCCGGCGTAACACCACATACATTCGTACGTGTTATCGGTACTTCTACCTGCGATGTGATGGTGGCTTCGTATGAAGAAATTGGCGATAACCTGATCAAAGGCATCTGCGGACAGGTGGATGGTTCGGTGATTCCGGGCATGATCGGGCTGGAAGCCGGACAGTCGGCTTTCGGAGATGTATATGCTTGGTTCAAGCGGGTTTTGGAATTCCCGTTGAAACAGATTGTGGCAAAGACACAGTGTATCGACGAGGCAACGAAAGCCAAACTGATTGATGAGGCTTGCGCACAAATCATCCCGGTACTGACGGAAGAAGCCGAAAAGATCCCGATGGAAGAAAGTACCGTGATTGCTACCGACTGGATGAACGGACGTCGTACACCGGATGCCAATCAGCTGTTGAAAGGTACAATCACGGGGATTACGTTAGGAACAACAGCGCCACGTATCTTCCGCGCCTTGGTGGAAGCGACAGCCTTTGGCGGGAAGGCGATAGTGGATCGTTTCCGTCATGAAGGTGTTGCCATTGATACGGTTATCGGTATTGGTGGTATTGCCTTGAAGTCTCCGTTTGTGATGCAGACGCTGAGCGATGTCCTGAATATGCCGGTAAAGGTTTGTAATACCGATCAGGCCTGTGCTTTGGGTGCTGCCATGTTTGCCGCTACGGCTGCCGGTGTTTATCCGAAGGTGGAAGAGGCAATCGCAGCGATGAATTCGGGCTTTGCGAAAGAATATCAGCCAAATCCGGAAAGAGCTGCAGCTTATCAGTCGCTTTATGAACAGTATTTGTGCGTAGGCGATTTTACAGAAAAGAAATTATTTCACGCTTAATAAGGTTTGAATCCTATGAAAAACAAGGTACTAATCCTTTTCAGTAGTTGTGCGTTGACAGGACTTTGGTCTTGTTCGGCTCCGGTTTATCAGCAGCCGGATGCGCCGATACAGGAAGTTCCATTTACCCAAGTGCATATAGAAGATCAGTTCTGGTCGCCGCGTATAGAAACAAACCGGACGGTTTCCATTCCTTCGGCTTTCAAGGAATGCGAGAAGAATGGGCGGTTCGACAACTTTGCGCTGGCTGCCGGTATGATTCAAGGAGAGCATCAGGGCGATTTCTCGTTTGATGATACAGATCCGTATAAGGTGATCGAAGGAGCTTCGTATTCATTGGCGGTGAAGTATGATCCGAAACTGGATCATTATCTCGACAGTGTGATTACAATCATTGCGGCGGCACAGGAACCGGATGGTTATCTGACAACTTGTGTTACCAATAAATGTACGCGTCTGTCGGGTTGGTGGGGTAGTTCCCGCTGGGAAAAGATCAACAGCCACGAACTCTATAACAGCGGACACTTGTACGAAGCGGCTGTGGCTCATTACCGGGCAACCGGAAAGCGGACATTATTGGATGTTGCCATCAAGAATGCGGATCTGGTTTGTCAGGTATTCGGACCGAATGAAGGGCAGAAGCACGTTCCGTCTGGTCATCCGATCATCGAGATGGCTTTGGCAAAACTGTATAAAGTCACAGGGGATGAGAAATACCTCAACATGGCGAAGTATTTCGTAGAAGAAACAGGACGTGGAACAGACGGACATCGGCTGAATGCTTATAGCCAGGACCACAAACCGATTCTTCAACAGGATGAAATCGTGGGGCATGCGGTTCGTGCCGGTTATCTGTATTCCGGAGTGGCGGATGTGGCTGCCTTGACACATGATACAGCTTACTTCCATGCTTTGAGTCGTCTGTGGGAAAACTTGGTTAGTAAGAAACTGTTTATCACGGGTGGTATGGGTTCTCGTCCGCAGGGCGAAGGCTTTGGTCCGAATTATGAGTTGAACAACCATACGAACTATTGTGAGACCTGTGCTTCCATTGCCAATGTTTACTGGAATTACCGGATGTTCCTGGCAACAGGAGAAGCCAAATACATGGATGTCTTGGAACGTGCCTTGTATAACGGTGTGATTTCGGGCGTATCATTGAGCGGAGATAAATTCTTCTATGATAATCCGCTTGAATCGATGGGTGAACATGAACGTCAGCGTTGGTTTGGTTGTGCCTGCTGTCCGGGTAATGTGACTCGTTTCATGGCTTCGGTGTCCAATTATGTGTATGCGACGCAGGGTAACGATATCTACGTCAATTTGTATATTCAGGGCAAGAGTGAGATGAAGACGGCCGACAATCAGGTGCAGCTGGTTCAGACAACCGGTTATCCGTGGGAAGGCAAGGTTTCTATTCAGGTAAAGCCGGAAAAGGAAAGTGAGTTTGCCATTCGCCTGCGTATTCCGGGTTGGTTACAAAGTACACCGGTTGCTTCCGATTTGTATGCTTATACAGCACCGGCAGAGAAATATACCCTGAAGGTGAATGGTTCAACCGTAAAACCGGCAGAAGGTGATGGCTATGCCACTATTGTCCGTACTTGGAAACCGGATGATGTGATCGAATTGGAACTGCCGATGGAAGTACGTCGGGTAAAAGCCAACGATCAGGTAGAAGATGATCGGGGCATGTTGGCGATGGAACGCGGCCCGATTGTCTATTGTCTGGAAGGAATTGATCAGCCGGACAGTGTCGTGTTCAATAAGTTCATCCCGGCTGATGCCAAGATTGATGCTACCTTCGATGCCAATCTGCTGAAAGGTGTGATGGTATTGAGCGGAACGGCTAAAGAAGTTGCCCAAGACGGATCGATAAAGGATGTACCGTTTAAGGCGGTTCCGTATTCAACCTGGAATAATCGTGGCGCCGGACAGATGGAAGTCTGGGTAGCTGATTCGAAAGACCGGGCAGTCCCGACACCCGAACCGACCATCGCTTCGAAGGCCAAGACATTCAACATTCAGGCTCCTATCCAGAAGGATGCTCCCGAATCGGCTTCGGTTGAAACACCGGCTTGGGGTGTTAATGATCAGTGGGAACCGAAACGATCTTCTGATATCTCCAAACCATACTTCTACTGGTGGCTGAAGACCGGTTCGTTGGAAACTTTGGCATACGAGTTCGATCAGCCTTATACTGTATCGAATGTACAGGTTTATTGGTTGGATTTCGATCATTACGATGGTAATTACCGGGTTCCTGCCAGTTGGAAACTGTATTACAAAGACGGTAACCGCTGGAAAGAAGTAGAAGCCCGCAATGAATACGGCGTGAAGAAAGACTGCTACAACAGCCTGGACTTCAAACCCATCAAGACAACCGGCCTGAAGATTGCCGCCCAGCTGCAAGAAGGCGAATCAGGCGGTATCATTGAATGGAAAGTGAATGAGTAGTTAAGTATAAACATGATTGAAAAGAGGCGTTGCTGAAAAGGTGATGCCTCTTTTTGTAGATGTAGTTGCTCTGGAACTACGTTTGTTTGAAATTCGTATAATGTTTTTCCGGGATTTTATAATTAAGTATAACTATATAGCCATTTTTAATAATCATTTAAAATAAAATGATATGTTGAAAAAAAATAAGTATTAAAGATGTGGATTGATTTATTTTTTATTAGATTTGTCGCTAAATAAATAATATATTCAATAAGTATAGATTTTGTTCCAGAGCAACTGGTCTGTACTTTTTGCTAATCTTCAATCATGAAATCTATTGGCGAATGGATTTCTTAGACCAATTTGATATTGATTTTTGCTGAGATATATACTTATATATAAATGCTAATTCATATCATTTAATGTGTTTTTATCATGAATCAGGAAAATGTAAGAAAGATGAGGCATGGTGTTCTATGGGCGTTTTTGCCAATGACATTAGCCGGGACTATTCAAGATGTATGTGCTGTTGATAATAGTCCAGTGATGATGAATTCTCAACAAAGCGATGTTGAGATAACAGGAAAAGTTACCAATGTAGAAGGCGATCCTTTAATTGGTGTAAGTATTGTAGAAAAAGGTTCAGCCAATGGTATTGTAACTGACATTGATGGTAATTATCGGATTTCAGTAAAGCCTGGAAGTATCCTTGAATTCTCGTATGTTGGATTCAAGAAGTTAGAACGACCGGTTCGGAAGTCTGATAATGTTATGAATGTTGTATTGGAAGAAGATAACCAACTTTTGGATGAAGTTGTGGTGGTTGGTTACGGTTCCATGAAGAGATCGGATATTGCCACTGCTATATCTTCTGTAAAACCGGAAGATATGAACTTAGCGGGAGCAAACAGCCGAGATGTTCGTCAGTTATTGGATGGTAAAGTTGCGGGTTTGTCAATTACCCGAACGAATGGAAGTAACCCGAATAATGGAGTTGCTGTACAAATGCGTGGTGTTGTTTCTGTAAACGGAGACATTGCTCCTTTGGTCGTTATTGACGGTATTCCGGGAGGAAATTTGGATTTGCTGAGAAGCGAAGATATTGAAACGATTGATGTATTGAAAGATGGTTCTGCTGCCGCTATTTATGGATCTCGGGCCAATGCAGGTGTTATCTTAATTACAACAAAACGAGGTACAAAAGGCCGAACTTCGGTTGACTATTCCACTTATTTAACTCATTATTGGGGTGTTGAACGTCCGGATTTTATGGATGCTTCAGAAATCGTAGTAAAAGAGCTGAATTAGGTAATCCTTCTTATATGCCGGATAATGGAGGATCTACTGATTGGTTTGACGAATTACTGAATAAGGGAAATGTTTCATACAGCCATAACTTATCTATTTCTGGAGGATCAGAATCTACCGTATATCGTGCTTCTTTATATTATAGTGATTTGGAGGGTATTGCTAAGGCAACCGATCGTGAGCAATATGGAGGTAGAATGTCTTTGGAAACAAAGGCTTTGAATGATATGTTAACCTTTCAGACCAACCTTAGCTTAAATTACGGAAACATGAATTTGTTAGGTGGCGATGGAGAATGGGAATCTGCTCTCCGGTCTAATCCTACCAACCCTATCTATAATGAAGATGGTACGTTTTATGAAGATTATGCCAAGGATGAGAATAAAGTGGCCCGTTTGGAGCAACAGCAGTATGATCGTCAGCAAACAACCAGTTCATTTGATGGGAAATTGATCTTTGAACCAATTAAAGATTTGAAAGCTTCTGTCTTTGTCAGCTATACGCGTGATGACCAGAAAGACCGTCGTTACTATGATTTGGATTCCCGTATTTCATACAATAGTTATAACAGCGGTGGTTATGCATCGAAATCTTCTTATATGTCTACACAGCGTACTTTGGAACCTACCCTTGAATATGCGAAAACATTTGCTGATGCACATAAGTTGAATGCCATCGTAGGTTATAGTTATTAGTATGAGGTGGAAGAATCATTCAGTGCCAATAATAATGGTTTCTTAAATGATGCCGTAGAAGATAATAACTTAGGTTCAGGAACAGGCTTGAATGGTGATGCTGCTATTAAAGCAGGAATGTCAAGTAGTAAACAGGATGAGACTTTGATTGCTTTCTTCGGACGTGTCAATTATGTATATAAAGATCGTTATGTGGCACAAGTTTCTCTGCGTCGCGAAGGTTCTTCTAAGTTCGGTGATAATAACAAGTGGGGAAATTTCCCTTCAGCTTCTGTTGCTTGGAATGTCTCGAACGAAGACTTTATGAAGAATCAACGGGTACTCTCTAATTTGAAGTTACGTTTAGGTTATGGTGTGACGGGTAACTCTGGAATTTCTCCTTATCAGTCGATGGTAACGCTGAGCGGTGGTAATTCTTATCTGAACCCGAACGGACAATGGTTACAAACCTGGGGACCAAGCCGCAATCCGAATGAAGATTTGAAATGGGAAAAGAAAAAGAAATGGAACTTTGGTGTGGATTTCGGTGTACTTGACAATCGGATTACTGGTGCATTGGATGTGTATAAACGTACGGCCGACGATTTGCTGATGACAGGAGTAACAGTTCCTTCTCCATCTTATATTCATTCTACAAGTACGGTCAATATTGGTAGTATTTCCAGTTCTGGTTTGGAATTAACATTGAATGCTGTTCCTATTGCAAAGAAGGATTTCCAATGGCGGACAACGGTGACTCTGTCAAAGATATTTTCGAATAAATTGAATGAGTTTTCTTATAGTACAGCCGACTATTTGGAATTTGGCGATATAGGCGGTTATGGTGCATTAGGAAATGCTGTTCGTCTGTATGCTGGTAGTGAAATCGGTAATTTCTACGGGAAGCGCTTTGCCGGATTTGACGAAAGCGGTGAATGGTTGTTCTATAATAAAGAAGGAGAAGCTGTACCGGCAAGTGAAATATATGATGATGATTTGACGGTGATTGGTAATGGTCAGCCTAAATGGTATCTGGCTTGGTCGAATACATTCAATTATAAGAATTTTGATCTCTCTTTCATGCTGAAAGGACGTTTTGGTTATGATATCTTAAACCGCTTGAAGATGTTCTATTCTAACATGACAACGTTACAGGCTGGCTATAATGTATTGAATTCTACTTTTGAAGATGGCGTTAATGCCTCTTATCAGTATTCAGACTATTATTTGGAAAAAGGTAATTATCTACGGTTGGATAATATCACACTGGGATACAATTTTAAGAATAAGAATGTGAAGTGGCCATCATTCCGTGTGTATGTGACGGCAACGGATTTATTCACTATTACTGGTTATGACGGATTGAATCCGGAAATGGATGATACGGGAATGTCTCCGAGTATGGAATCTTGTGGACGTACTCCTGTGACGAGAAGTGTTAGTGTTGGTTTGAATGTTAAATTTTAAGGAGGAATAGTGATGAAGACGATATATAAAGGATTGATTGCCGCTTCTGGAATTTTGGTTGCAACGGCATGTACTGATTTAACGGAACATATCTATAGTGATAATACAACGGATAACTTTTATAATAATGAAACCGAAGTCCTCTCTGCCGTGTTGCGTCCTTATACGCACAGTTGTGCTGTTTTTGCCTGTCAGTCCCGACAGAATTATTGGCGTTTGAATGAGCTTTCTGCCGACCAGTTGGCCTGGCCGGTGAAAGGTCCTCATGGATATGATGATGCTCAATGGATTCAGTTGCATTATCATACGTGGGACAATATGCATGCTACAGTTGGTGATGCTTGGGATCTGTTCTTTATGGGATTAGGTTTCTGTAATGATGCTATTACAAACCTGGAAGAACGTTCGGCCGAAAGTATGAATATTTCTGAGGAAGATCGGGCAGCCTTTATTGCTGAGCTAAGAGCTAACCGGGCTTATTACTATTTAGGGATCATGGATTTGTGGGGAAATGCGCCTATCTCTACAAAAGTAGGCGAGCCGGAAATGCCTGCAACGAACAACCGACAGGAAATATTCGATTTCGTGGAAAGCGAGATCCTGGACGTTTTGGATGATCTGCCTTTGCTTTCTCAGGAAGAACAGAATTGCGGACGTTTCACGCGTGCTGCAGGCTATGCGATGCTGGCTACTTTATATCTGAATGCCGAAGAATGGACCGGTACTGCCCGGTGGGACGATTGTATTACGTATTGTGACCATCTGATTAATGGTGATGGCGGTGGACAAAATGGACCGATACAGCTGGATGATGATATCTATAAGCCATTCAGTAATACGAATAGCGAAGATTCTCGGGAGAATATTCTGGTTCTTTCTTATGATTATATGGCTTCGGGTGTCAAATGTGGCTGGGCTGGTGACTTCTATCATTTCAATCAGCGATATATTTATGGCGGAACTGATAACGGAAATGATGGAGTCGTTGTGATACCTTCTGCTTATGATATGTTTGAAGACAATGATCTCCGTAAACAAAATTGGATGTTGATTGGTCCGCAATACGATTATAATACAGGCGAACCGGTTGTTGGTACGTCTGAATATACCGGACAGCCTTTGGTCTTTGTGCGTGAAATTATGCGTTACAGCGAAGGTGATACGACTACTTCTACAATGTACACAGGCGAAGAGAACAGTGGTGCCCGTTTCAATAAATATAATCCGGGACCTTTGAGCGATCCGAATTATTATGGGAATGACTGGGTATTGTATCGCTTGACCGAATTTTATTTTGACAAGGCTGAGGCTTTGATGCATCAGAATGGAGGAAAGGCAACTCAGGAAGCGGTTGATTTAATTAATGCCTGCCGTCAGCGTGCTTTCTCTGCCGAAGATTGGCCTAATGAAAAATATACAACGGCTACTTTGACATTGGATGAACTTTTGGCCGAACGGGGACGTGAATTTATCTTTGAAGGAAAACGTCGTACCGACTTGATTCGTTTTGGTAAGTTCCTGACAGAATCATGGTGGGATCATACTCCGACAACCAGTGAGCATTTAAAGATTTTCCCGATTCCTTATGACCAGACTTCGTTGAATCCGAATTTGGTACAGAATGAAGGTTATTGATTCAGCTTGCATTTGATAGAATGAGAAAGGGGAGCCACCGTGCTTCCCTTTTGTTTTTCCGGATAAATCCTTACTTTTGCAGTCAGAAGAAAACGCTTGCCAGATGCTTCCGATGATTCGATATGTGTATGTTGCGTTGGGGATTCTCTCTTGTGCTTTGGGAGTGATCGGGATCTTTGTACCGCTTTTGCCCACAACGCCTTTTCTGTTGCTTTCGGCTGCTCTGTTATTTCGTAGTTCTCCCCGTTTATACAATCGTTTGTTGAATCATCCGCAACTCGGATCTTATATCCGTAATTTCCGCGAGCACAAGGCCATTCCTTTGCGGGTCAAGATTATTTCCGTCTCACTCGTTTGGATTACCATCCTTCATGCCGTCATTTTCCTCCTCGATCATTGGGTTTTGGAGTCACTTCTCCTCTTGTTGGCGGCAGGTATTACGGCTTATATCCTGCATTTCAAGACGCTTCGGTGATTTTTAATGGGAACTTTTCTTATGGCTGTAAATCAATAAATGTCTGGAAAGAATATTCCCTTTTATGTTTCCATATATAGAAACATTTCACTACATTTGTGCGTTAATGATAAAAGATGGAAGTACAAGCAAAATTCAAAATAATATATTCCGATGAGATAATTCGTTTTTTGAACACATTGGAAATTAAAGCGAGAAGCAAAATCCTGTACAATATAAATAAGAGTAAATATGTTGTAGATAAGAGTTTGTTTAAGAAGTTAGATAATACAGATATATGGGAATTCCGAACTTTGTTTAATGGTGTACAATATAGGTTATTGGCTTTTTGGGATACCGAGAATGAAGTTCTTGTTGTCACTACGCATGGTTTCATAAAAAAGACACAAAAAACTCCGGCCAAAGAAATTAAAAGGGCGGAAGAAATAAGAAGAAAATATTTTGAAACAAAAAAGTAAAGCAATGGAGGATTTGGAATTTTATACAGAAGAAAAAGCGTTAGATTTGGTTTTGGGGCAGAAAGGAACCCCTGAACGGGATCAGTATGAGGAAAATATGCATTCTTTTCTGGTTGGCGAGGCCATAAAACAGGCGCGCCAATCTAAGAATCTTACGCAAGAAGAGTTAGGAAAGCTGATAGGGGTACAAAAAGCTCAGATCTCTCGAATCGAGAATGGAAAGAATTTGACTTTATCCACATTGGCTAAGGTCTTTAAAGCCATGGGTATCAGTGCTAAACTTGAAATTGGAAATTTAGGAAAGGTGGCCTTGTGGTGATGCTGGGAAAAAAATGGGGAAGCAGATATTTTCCGCTGTAAACCTTTTGATTTTTAAAGAGAAAATTTACCTTTGCTACAAACAAAAAGGAAATGACAATGCTACTTCTCGACAGCACAAATATCCCTGAAAGATTAACATCTTTTACCGCCGAATGTTTGGTGGAGCGGGATAATTGTGTAGCAAGCAAGCAAGCAAGTAGACGTTAAACATCATAGAAGAGGTGCGGGCTTCGGTCCGCACCGTCTGGCAGGCCCGGCTGGTTTCATTTGCCGTGGGATGTATCCCATGACAGATGAAGCCGGCTGGGTTTTTTTTGTCTCTTCGAGACAATGGATAATTATCCATTGTTGGTAGAGGCGCAGCACGCTGCGCCTCCAACCAGACGGTATCAAGGCCCCATACGGAGCATCGGGTTTTAACCCGATGCGGATCGAGGCACCCGTTGCAAGGTCGCGTGGGCCGATTTGATGGACCCAATCAGCTCCTGCAGGATTTCCGGGGGTACGGAGATAGCAAAAAAGAATACGTGTAACAATAAATTATCAGATTATGAGAAAGAATTACATTCAAGTAGAAGACATCTATTTCGGCAATTTGACAAACGCCGAATTTATCAGTTTCATGGAGCGTTTCATGGCGTTGTTGCCCCTCGAAGACGATGAAGAGGGCGGGCAGCATGCCCCGAAGTTGGGAATTACAGCTGAGTTGGTGGCATAAGGGAAAGCCTTTCTGGCTTCGATGAACGATCTGACCCTCAAATCGCAGTTGAAGGCGGAGACGAAGCCGAAGAAGGAGATCGACCGCCTGCGCGACCGGATGCTGGCGTATATCATCGAGCGGATCGACTTCTCGCGCGATGCCCTCGACGCAGCTGTCGCTGCTGCTGCCGAGAAGCTTTACCTCGTGGCGAAGCCCTACCGGGGTGCGGGCCGTCTGGCTTATAATCAGGAGACGGTGGTGATCAAAGGCTTCTTGCTGGATATGAATAAGACGGAGAACGTGGAGGCAGTGACGGCGCTGGGCATTGAAAAAGACCTGGACACGTTGCAGACCTACAACGACCAGTTTGAGGCGTTGGTGAAGGAGGCAGACGTGAAGAGCTCGTCGTTGGACATGAACGAGAAGATGCGCGACCTGCGCGTGCTGATGGGCGACTGGTATCAGGAAGTGACCAGCCTGGCTTTCGCTTCGAACGTGTTGAACGAGTCGGAAGAATCCCTTTCCTTCCTGACGGGCCTGAACGCGGTCATTCAGGATGTCAAGACGCTCTACAAGCAGCGCATCGCCCAACTCAACAGTGGCAAGGAGGAAACTTCGAAACCGGAGGGAGAAGGCGATAATAAGGGCGATGGCAATCTGGAGTTCGTCCCGGTCGAATAACATCGGATTTCAACCCGATGTCTCATGGAAAACATGACGGAATGTCAGTAGAGGCGCGATAGGGGAACACGGCAAAAAACAGGATAGGCTCATACCTGCTGCCCTCGTTTGTTCGGCCCGTTGCCATTGAGGTGCAGCACGCTGCGTCTCTACCATTAATAAATGAATTTACAAACAAAAACACTAAGAATTTATGAAGAAAAGATTTTTACAAACGCTTTCGAAGCGAGTACAATCCTTGTGGTTGTTCCTGCTTTTGGTATGTTTAGGCTTTTTGATTCCGGCAGTTAGTTGGGGACAGACAGGAAATTGGAGTGACCAAGCAGGTAATGCAACAGAAGGTACAGATTACGTAAAGAACGAAAATATTTATGCGATAAAAACTCCATTGGGGTTGGCTTGGATAGCAAGTCAAATTAATGGAAATTTGGATGGAGAAACCAAATATACGGTCAACATTGAGGCAGATTTAGATATGAGCGCTCATAATTGGACTCCTATCAAAGTATTTGATGGAACATTTAATGGACAGAATCATGTTATTAGTAATGTTTCAATTAGCGGGGCTGAGTATAATATTGGTTTTATAGGTAAACTTGACAACAATGGTTCTATTTTGAATGTTGTGCTGGAGTATGTCGCTGTTCAGGACATAGATTGGAGTAGTCCCGGAAGTTATTCAATTGGAACTTTACTTGGAAACTTTACAAGTGGATATGTTGAGAATTGCCATGCGACCGGTTCTATTCAAGCCGAGAACCCGGCAGAAAAAAGTGGGTATTATGGCGGATTAATCGGTTATGTGAATACGAACACTAAGAGGATAATAAAATGTACCTCTGATGTGGATATTACTGTAACGGACGATACAGGCAGCGCTTATGGTGGCTTGTTAGGTTATCTGAATTCTTCAGACATTATCGTTTCAAGCTGTAAAGCATCCGGTGATATTAACGTTACAATAAGAGAAGGTTTCTATGAAAATAATGACGAATATATAGGTGGTTTGATTGGTCGTGTGGATGACGGAAAAGTTTTGTTGAATAGCATGTCTTGCGGAGATATAACGTGTAAAATAGAGGATGGCACTACTACTTATCATCCGCTGAATTTTTACGTAGGAGGATTAATCGGAGGAAAGGATAAATCAGGAACAACAGCTTTAAATATTACCCTTGCAAACTGTGTTAGTAAAAGTAATATACAAACGACGATTCCTACAGATTTGCAGAATTTGAATAACTATACAAATGCTTTTGTAGGTAGTTTAGGGGAAGATGCAGAACTTGATTTGGATAATTGCTTTTATACAGCGCATACAGATATGGGAATTATTGGAGAGCAAGACCCCAATACTGATATCGATGTTGTACCTACAGGAGAAGGAGCATTGGATAAAGCTTTGAATGATTGGATTGATGAGTATGATGGAGAATACAAAGACTATTTGTTAAAATGGGAAAACGGAGAACTGGTACAAGAGAAAAAAACGGAAGAAGGTGTGGATTACAAATGGAACGATGAGCAAACATGTACAATTCTTACACCTGAAGGTTTACTGTGGTTGTCTGAACAAGTAGTAACCGTAGGAAATGATTTTGACGGAAAGACAGTAATATTGGATAAGAAAGAAGATAATGATTATTGGAATCTGGGTGATATAGAGTGGCAACCAATCGGATCAATAAATAACCATTTTAAAGGTACGTTTGACGGACAGTTCCAAACGGTAACAATAAAAAAAATGAGACCATGGGTGTATAGTGGATTTTTCGGTTATGTAGAAGGCGGTACAATCCAAAATCTGATAGTAAATGCAAATGAGTTGAACGTTAACCGAAGTGAAGGTTTGGGAATAGTTGTACATACAATAGTGAGAGGAAGGATTGATCATGTGAAGAGTATGGGTAAAGCAGCCATAATCGACACCCGAAGTTCCATAGGAGGAATAACGAAAACAGCAGAAAATACAACATTCGCCAACTGCATCAATGAAGCTGTTCTCACAAATTCAGGGTCTTCGGGAGGAATTTGTGTAGGAGCAAGAGAGACGTGTCAGTTTTCAAGTTGTTATAATATCGGGGAATTAGTTGGAAATCCGGCTTATGCTATTTGTGTCGATATAACAAATGAAGCGAGCAAGGTTGAAAACTGTGCTTATTTGGAAGGTTCAGCCTCTCGTGCAGTTGAGACAGAAGAATATAATTTCCCTGCCCATACAGAAGATCAATTTGCGAATGGAACAGTAACATCCCTCTTGGGTAATGCTTACGGGCAACGGATTGGAATAGACAACTATCCAATATGGATGGCAACCATTCCAGAAGGAGAACAAGAAGCTTATAAAGTATATAGCGTAACATTGGATTATGGAATAGAAGGACAAGAAAATGTACCAATCTATTATAATGCCGGAGCAATCTTACCAGAACCGGGAGATCGGGAAGGTTATATTTTCGAAGGTTGGTATGACCAGGAAACAGGTGGAAATAAAATAGAATCACTTCCAACTGATAGGACAAGCCCGATTTATGCTCATTGGAGAAAAATTACCTATTCTATTACTTTGGTGCAAACAGTAGGTGGAACTATTTCGGTTGATAAACAAACGGCTGCCAAAGATGAAACCGTTACATTAACTGCAACTCCAAATGTAGGATATGTATTTAAAGCGTGGCAAATAACTCCGGAAACCGTAACGATTGATGAGAATAACACATTCATCATGCCGGAATATGATGTAACGGTAACAGCCATCTTTGAGAAAGAAGAAGATCCCGAACCACCAGTAGACCCCATCAGCTACTACAACATCTATGTAGAAGACGTGTGCGACGGGGTAGAGGTTTCTACTAGCAAGCAGGTGGTGCGCGAAGGCGGTTCTGTCAGTGTCTATGTCGAGAAAGACACAGCTCGCTACACCTTCGACAACTTCAAGGTCTATTACAAGCGCAGCTACTACGATACTTGGAACGAATTGAAGGAAGGCGTTCAGCCGGGCGAATACCCCATTCATAATATCTGGACCCACATCTACATCAAAGCCGAAGGCGCGGAAGAAAAAGAAGATCCGACGGGCATTGAGCAGATAGAAGGCGTGAAGGTCTATACGAAGGATGGCGGTCTCTTTGTTCAAACCTCGCAGCGCGAGCAAGTCATCATCGTCAGCATGAGCGGTGCAGTCGTGAAGAACGAAGAGCAAATCGGCCTGAAGCAATACTACGGCCTGCAACCCGGCATCTACATCGTGCGGGTAGGACAGACGACGTACAAACTCCGTCTCCATTGAATTGACAATTGAGAATTGACAATTGACAATTACAGACAATAAATATTAGGCACGGATTTCGCAGATTAACACGGATAATAATTATTTAAAACCGTGTTTTCCGTGAAATCCGTGCCTATTTATTAATTATAATATTAATTGTCTGTTATTCCATCTCAGCGAGAACGTGCTCCAAACCTAAGGCACGGGCTACGCCGAGGCCGTAATTCTTGTCGGCTTTTGCACAGTTTTGTATGTGGCGCACCTTGATGAATTCAGGAATGTCGCCCATCGAACGAGCTGTGTTTTCGAACAAGACTTGTTGCTGCTCGGGTGTCATCAGACGGAAAAGAGCAGCCGGTTGTGAATAATAGTCGGCATCGTCTTCTCTGAAATCCCACTGATAAGCACTTCCATCCAGTTCCAAAGGCGGTTCTTTGTATTCATTTTGATCTCGCCATTCACCATAACTGTTGGGTTCATATCCGAGAGTCGCTCCATGATTTCCGTCCACTCGCATTTGTCCGTCCCGATGATACATGTTTAAGAAAGGACAACGGCTCCGGTTTACCGGTATCTGGTAATGATTCACTCCCAAACGATATCTTTGCGCGTCTCCATACGAGAATAAGCGGCCTTGCAACATCCGGTCGGGCGAAAAGCCTATGCCCGGAACAACGTTAGCCGGATTGAAAGCTGCCTGCTCTACGTCGGCAAAGTAATTCTCCGGATTCCGGTTCAGTTCCAATACGCCAACTTCTATCAACGGATATTCCTTTTGAGACCAGACCTTTGTGAGATCAAACGGGTTATAAGGCATGTTTTTAGCTTGTTCTTCAGTCATGATCTGCACATACATGGTCCATTTGGGAAAATCTCCTTTTTGAATGCTTTCAAAGAGGTCGCGATGATGGCTTTCCCGGTCTTTCCCGATGATGGCTTCCGCTTCCTGATCGGTAAGGTTCTTGATACCTTGCTGCGTGAGCAAGTGGAACTTTACCCAGTTGCGTTCGCCGGCTGCATTGATAAATGAGAAGGTATGACTTCCATAACCGTGCATGTGGCGGTATGAATACGGAATACCACGGTCGCTCATGGTAATCGTTACCTGATGAAGTGCCTCGGGCAAAAGCGTCCAAAAGTCCCAGTTATTGCGGGCACTGCGCATGTGTGTATGCGGATCCCGTTTAACGGCATGATTCAAATCCGGGAATTTAAGTGGATCGCGCAAGAAGAATACCGGTGTATTATTACCTACCAAATCCCAATTACCTTCTTCTGTATAGAATTTGATGGCAAATCCGCGGATATCTCTTTCCGCATCAGCAGCTCCCCGTTCTCCGGCTACCGTAGAGAAACGAACAAATACTTCGGTTTCCTTTCCAACCTGAGAAAAGAGGGCCGCTTTTGTATAACGGGTAATGTCGTGCGTAACGGTGAATTTCCCAAAAGCACCAGAACCTTTGGCATGCATACGGCGTTCGGGAATCACTTCACGGTCAAAATGAGCCAATTTTTCCAGAAACCACACGTCTTGCAGAAGCATTGGTCCTCGACGGCCGGCAGTGGCTACATTCTGATTGTCGGCAACAGGTGCGCCTGAGGCGCTAGTCAGTTTCTTTTCTTCCATAACAATTGACTTTAGTTTATTGATTGGTTTTAGAATATATCAAAGCATCGAGTATAAGTTTGTCGTCGGCAGTCAGCATTCCGGTTCGTGAGCGAAGCTCAAACGACTGGGCTTTAGCAGGAATCTGCATGACCTTTTTCATCCGGTTGAACATACTTCCGGTACGTATTTTGTAGGTCGTGAAGAGTAAAGTTTGTTCGGGAGGAACAATACCCGACAAAGGTTTGCTGAGTTCGCACCAGGTTTTATGAGGATGTTGCCCGACAACGAACCATCCGCAAGTCCAACATCCGGTAATGAGGAAGTCGGTTTCTTTGATTCTTGCAGGTTCGAAGTCAGAAAGAGAACTCAGGGAGACGTGCAATCCTTTAGACCATAAATACATGGCAATCTCTCTTGCAAACCGCGCTGTCTTTCCTTTATGACTATAATATAGAACGATCGCTTTCATGTCAAATTTGATTTTGTACAAATGTAGTATCCGTATGAAAAAACGGTTATATTTGTGTTTCTCTATTTTTCGATCATGCATATTGATAAAAACGATTAAGCCCTATGGAACTACGACAATTGAAGTATTTTATGGCAGCTTGTGAATTGCAGAACTTCTCTGAAGCTGCACGCCAATTGCACATTTCACAGAGTACACTATCGCATCAGATTAAGCAGTTGGAAGACGAACTGGATATTCTGCTCTTCGACCGTATCGGTAAACGGGTTGTTCCGACAGAAGCGGGCAATGCTTTCCTGCCTTTTGCCCGGAAATCTATTCAGGACGCAGAAAACGGACGACAGATTATACGCGATCTAAAAGGTATTGAAACCGGTATCTTGCACATTGGAGCGACTTACAGTTTAAGTCCGTTGCTGATATCAGCCATGAAACTGTTTGCTAAAACTTATCCGGGTATAAAGGTTCTGGTTACCTTGGCAACTTCGGCCGAATTGATTGATCGGCTAAAAGATAATTCGCTGGATTTTATTCTTTCGTTTGATGCCGAGGAATGGCCTGCGGAACTAGAACGGTTACCGCTATTTACTTCCCGTCTTTGTTTTATTGTGCATCAGTCGCATTCATGGGCTGGATTATCTTCCATTACTTTAAAGAAACTGGAACAAGCTCCTTTGATTCTACCGGAAAAAGGATTTGCAACCAGAAAGAAACTGGACAGTATCTGCCGAAAACATCAGTTGAAGCTGAAGGTTGGTATTGAAATCAATGATGTACATACTATTATTCATACCTTATCCGGAGGATATTGGAGTACGATACTGACAGAAGCGGCAGTACGAGGTGAACCGAATTTAATGTGTATTCCTATTTTATATACAGACCATATTACTTCAAAGGCATTTTTGTTCTGGCCTCAAGGTATCTATCGGAAGAAATCAGCTCTTGCTTTCGCTGCATGTTTGCAACAGGAAGCAAAAGAGGGGATGAAATACAGAACTTCGAATTCTTGAAAGGATTATCATTTTATGAAGTTGACGTTTCTGCTGAAAACTTCTATCTTTGTTTTCCCATTGATAAAGAATATGCAATTATGAAATTAAGTGATAAATGGTTTACGGCATTGTCTGAGAATGACAACGGTGATTTGGTGGCTATCTATGGCCGGGATGAACTGACCGAGTTTATGCAGAGTGGAAAGTTGAAGGAACGAGTGGAGATTACCTGGAAATATACACCAGCCGAACAAGGCATGCCTTCGGATGCAGAAGCCGAACGGATGGAAGCCGTGGAAGCAGCTTTACGTAAGGCCATGGAAAAAGACAAGCTGGCGATCCAGACCAGTGTTTATACCGGTGGTGGAGAAAAGATCTGGGTTTATTATACGCGAACTGTCCGGGTGTTTGGTGAACGGTTGAATGAAGCCTTGAAAGACTTTGAACAGCTACCCATTACTATTTATACGGAATTAGACCCTGAGTGGGAAGAATACCGGGATATGTATGAAATGAAGCAGTGGGCTGTGGATGAATAAATAGATAGGCCGAGCGGATTAAAGTTATCGAAAAAAGTATATCTTTGTATCCTATCAACGGATGAGTATGGCAAAGAAAATAAAACTTAAAGTACAAGGATTGACAGGAAGCCAGGTACAGTCGGGAGCCTATGCGTTGATCTTGTCGGAAGTAGACGGACCGCATCGTATTCCTATTATTGTCGGTATGGCTGAAGCCCAGTCGATTGCGATGGCTTTGGAGCATCTGACTCCGCCCCGGCCTCTAACGCATGACCTGTTTGTAACATTTACCCATTCATTTGGCATTCTGTTGCAAGAAGTATATATCTATAAATTCCTGGATGGCGTGTTTTATGCCGAACTGGTCTTGTTTGATGGCGAACGTCAGGTACGGATAGATTCAAGAACCTCTGATGCCATTGCCATTGCTTTGCGGTTGAAGGTCGATATCTTTACTTCCGAAGAAGTGTTGAACGAGTGTGGCTTGATATTCGAAAAGAACTCGGATGATACGGACTCCGGAGAAGAAGAGGATGATGAGGCAGAAGAAGACGAATCCTACGATTTAGTGGATGAAGAAGAATTCGAACAGCTTTGGAAAGATAAGTCGCCCGACGATTTCCATAATGCATCTGACCTGGACTTGTGGTTAAGTTATATGCCATTGGAAATACTGGAACAGAAGTTTCAGGAAGCCGTTGACTCCGAACATTATGAACATGCGAAGATTTATAAAGATGAATTAAAACGAAGAGAAGATTTAAAATAGTATGATTGAGACAGCAGGATTTGGATGGATGTCTTTGGGAAGAGGCATTGCAGGTATTTTGGTAGTAATTGCCATAGCCTATTTGTTTAGTTATGATCGGAAACGTATCGATTGGAAGTTGGTGGGTGGAGGTTTGCTGATACAGTTGGTATTGGCTTTGTCTATTCTTTATATTCCTATCGTAGGAAGTTTGTTTAAGTCATTAGGCATTATCTTTGTCAAGCTGATGGACTTTACAAGTGCGGGATTGGATTTCCTGTTAGGTCCGTATGCTTCGAAGTCTGCCGGATTCAGTTTCTTGCTTCATTCTTTGCCGATCGTTGTTTTCTTCTCGGCTTTGGTTTCTATCTTTTATTATTGGGGAATTATCCAGAAAGTAGTAGGCGCGTTGTCGTGGTTACTGCGGAAGGTAATGAATATATCCGGTACAGAAGGTTTGGTTGCCTGTGGTAATATCTTTTTAGGTATGACCGAATCGCCGGTTTTGATCAAGAATTATTTGCCAACGATGAACCGTTCGGAGTTGTTTCTCGTCATGGTTTCCGGTATGGGAACGATTGCCGGTTCGGTAATGGGCAGTTATGTAGGTATGTTGGGCGGACAAGATCCGATAGCGCAGCAGATGTTTGCTACCCATTTGTTGTCAGCTTCCGTTATGGCAGTGCCGGGTTCTATCGTGATTGCGAAGATTATGTGTCCGCAAACCGAACCAATTCAGAAGGATTCGAAAGCGGAATGGGGCGACGAAGGCCACAGTAATGTGTTGGGAGCTATTTCGTCGGGTACAGTTACCGGTGTCAAACTGATGACGAATATCGCAGCGATGCTGTTGGTTTTTATCTCTTTGATTGCCATGGTGAATTACTTTACGAATAATGTCATAGGTCATTATACAGGATTAAACGAATGGATTGTCAAGATGACGGATGGTAAGTCGGATGGATTGACGTTTCAGTTTATTCTGGGTGTCATTACGGCTCCGTTTATGTGGCTGATCGGTGTTCCTTCGGATGATATTATGCTGGTTGGTTCTTTGCTGGGACAAAAGACGATTCTGAATGAGTTTGTTGCTTACTTCCAGTTGCAGGAATGGCGGGATGCCGGATTGTTTGTTTCTCAGAAATCGGTGATTATGTCCACTTATATCTTATGTGGATTTGCCAATATATCTTCTATCGGTATATTATTGGGCGGACTGGGTGTGTTGGCTCCTGAAAAGAAAGGCTTGATTTCTCGTACGGGTTTCAAGGCAATGATAGGAGGAGCCTTGGTTTCAGTTTTGTCTGCCACCATCATCGGTATGATTTTAGGATAAAAAAGAAAGGTATGCAGATATTTTATACTCCAGACATAGCCGTAAATCCGGAACTTCCGGAAGAAGAAGCCGGACATTGTATCCGAGTGCTGCGTCTGACAGAAGGAGCGGAGATCCTGTTGACTGACGGGAAAGGTTCGTTTTATAAAGCACTGATCGCAAGAGCTCATCCCAAACATTGTGAAGTGACCATCGAGGAATCGTGGAAACAGGAAGACTTGTGGCCGTTTTATGTGCATATAGCAGTGGCTCCAACGAAGAATATGGACCGGATGGAATGGTTTGCCGAAAAGGCTTGCGAGATAGGAATCAATGAAATCACGTGTCTGAGCTGTCGTTTCTCAGAAAGAAAGGAAGTCAAGCCGGCTCGTCTGGAGAAGATTCTGGTTAGTGCCATGAAACAGTCGCAGAAAGCTACGCTTCCCATCTTACATGGAATGACCGATTTCAAGGCGTTTGTCAAGCAACCCTTCAACGGACGTAAGTTTATTGCTCATTGTGAAGAAGGAGAAAAGCCTTTGATCAAGGATATTTATCATCCGGGCGAGAATGCTTTGATCCTGATTGGTCCGGAAGGAGATTTCAGTCCGGAAGAAATTCAATGTGCTTTGGAGAATGGTTTTGAGGCCATATCTTTAGGGAAAAGTCGGTTGCGGACAGAAACGGCGGCATTGACGGCCTGCCACACCTTGCATGTACTGAACCAATAAGAAAGAACTTAAACGGATAATACATAGAAAGACATGAGAAGACTGATTATTGCATTGACGGCTTTGTTTGTGATGTCGTACGTACAGGCCGCACAGGTAGATACGGTGCTGGTGAATAGCCGGAGTATGCAGAAAGACATTAAGACGGTAGTGATCATTCCCGATGTTGCGGCAGAGAAACCTTGTCCGGTGATTTATTTGTTACATGGTCATGGCAACGATTATTCCGGATGGATTCGTGTAAAACCTAACTTGCCTCAAATCGCTGACGAGAAAGGTATCATCTTTATTTGCCCTGATGGCGAGAGAAGTTGGTATTGGGATAGCCCCTTGAATAAGAATGTCCGGTATGAAACCTTTATCTCTTCGGAACTGATTGCTTATGTAGATAGCCATTATAAGACAATTGCACGTCGGGAAGGAAGAGCTATCACCGGATTAAGTATGGGTGGACATGGCGCCATGTGGAATGCAATCCGTCATTCGGATGTATTCGGTGCGGCAGGAAGCACAAGTGGTGGTGTGGATATTCGTCCTTTCCCGAAGAATTGGGATATGAGTAAGCAATTGGGTGAAGAAGCCGAAAACCAGTCTGTTTGGGATGCCCATACGGTGATTAACTTGGTTCCTTCGATGAAGAAGGGACAATTAGCCATGATTATCGACTGCGGATATGGAGATTTCTTCCTCGAAGTGAATAAGAATTTCCATGAAGCGTTATTGAAACAAGGCATTGATCATGATTTCCTGCTTCGTCCCGGAGAACATAACAGTACTTACTGGAATAATTCCATCGATTATCAGATACTCTTTTTCCAAAAGTATTTCCAGAAAAACGGAATCAACCAATGACCGAGAAAGAAAAATGCCGGCAAGGCTTGCTGTATGATGCCAATTACGATCGTGAATTATTGGCTGAACGGGAACGGGCTAAAGAACTGTTGTATGATTATAACCGTTTGCGGCCTTCGCAATATACAGAGAAAACAGATCTTTTACGGTCGTTGTTGGGGAAAGTTGGGAAACAGGTGATTATTGAGCCTCCGTTTAACTGCGACTATGGGTATAATATTGAGGTAGGCGAGAATTTCTATGCCAATGTCAATCTCGTTATTCTGGATGGAGCCAAGGTAACGATCGGAGATAATGCCTTCATCGCTCCGAATGTGGGGATTTATACGGCAGGTCATCCGTTGGATGCCGAGCGCCGTAACCAGGGTTTGGAGTATGCTTATCCGATACGGATTGGAAACAACGTTTGGATTGGTGCTCATACTGTTATTCTTCCGGGTATTACGATCGGCGATAATGTGGTGATCGGCGCAGGCAGTGTGGTGACAAAAGATATTCCTTCTTATTCCTTGGCTGTCGGAAATCCGTGTCGGGTGATACGTTCGTTGGAGGCTATGGAGAAATAATAAACAGATTCAAATAAATAAAGGTAGCGCATCGTCGGTTTGTTTGCCGGCTATGCGCTATCTTTGCAAAAATTTTGAGGCAATATAAAAATGAGAAGTTTTGCAAGTGATAACAATTCCGGTGTTCATCCATTGATTATGGATGCCGTGATTAAGGCGAACGACAATCATGCCGTTGGCTATGGTGATGATCCTTGGACCGCTCAGGCAACGGCTAAGATTAAAGAAGTATTTGGAGAAACGGCTTCTCCGTTTTTCCTGTTTAACGGAACAGGTGCCAATTCGGTAGCTTTGCAAGCAGTGACACGTTCGTTTCATAGTATTTTGTGTGCCGAGACTGCTCATATTAATGTAGACGAATGTGGTGCGCCGGGACGAATGAGTGGTTGTGCTTTAGTAACAATTCCAACGCCCGATGGTAAATTGACTCCTGAATTGATTAAGCCGCATTTGCATAATTTCGGTGTTTGTCATCATTCACAGCCGAAAGCCGTTTATATTTCTCAGGTATCTGAATTGGGAACTGTATATACAGTTGAAGAAGTGAAGGCAATCGCCGATTTATTGCATGCCCACGATATGTATCTGCACATGGATGGAGCACGTTTGGCCAATGCTTGTGCCTACTTGAATTGCTCCATGAAAGAAGTAACCGTTGATGCCGGAGTGGATATTCTGAGTTTTGGAGGAACGAAGAACGGCATGATGATGGGCGAGGCTGTGATTTCTTTCCGTCCGGAATTGACCGAAATCCTTCCGTTTGTCCGGAAACAGTCAGCCCAGTTGGCTTCCAAGCTTCGGTATATGTCGGCTCAGTTTATCCCTTATCTGGAGAATGATTTATGGTTGGAAAATGCGCGCCATGCGAATGCCTGTGCCAAACGTCTGGCTGATGTATTGGCCGAATTCCCGCAGATCCGGATGACACAGAAGGTAGAAACCAATCAGCTTTTCTTTATTATCCCGGATGAGCCACTGAAAAAACTACAAGAGAAATATTTCTTTTATATGTGGAACGAAGAGAAGAACGAAGCACGCTTTGTTACTTCTTGGGATACGACGGAAGAAGATATTCTGGATATGGAGAAATCTTTGCGTGAAGTCTTGAAATAATCATAAGAGCCAAAGTGGAGGTCATGAAGGTAGTTGGAAAGATCATACTCGGTATATTATTATTGGTCATCGTTCTTGGGTGTTTGTTCTTTGACTGTATCTGGAACGAACAGCTGATGACTTATAATGTAAAGAATGGTGCGGGCATGGATGGTGTGACGGATTATGCCCGGACAGCGTCTGTTATCATACAAGAGAAACCGGATGTGGTAGCGATTCAGGAACTGGATAGTGTGACAGGACGCAGTAAAGGAGCTTATGTGTTGGACGAATTGGCCAAGCTGACCGGAATGCATGCTACGTATGCTCCGGCTATTGATTACGATGGCGGGAAGTACGGAATCGGTATCTTGTCGAAGAAGCAGCCTTTACACGTATATCGTTACGCTTTACCCGGCCGGGAAGAAGCCCGTGCCTTGCTGGTTGTTGAGTTTAAGAAGTATGTGTATGCTTGTATGCATTTATCTTTGACGGAAGAAGACCGTATCGCTTCTCTCCCGATTATCCGGGAAGCGACATCCGGCTTTGACAAACCTGTATTTATTGCAGGTGACTGGAATGATACGCCTGATTCTCCGTTTATTCAGGAATTGCAGAAAGATTTCTGTATCTTATCAACTACCGATAAACCGACTTGTCCGGCAGACGAACCGAAGGCTTGTATTGATTACATTGCCGTAAAGAAGGATTGTAAACCGAAGAACTTTGCCTTTTTCTCGTATGTCACTCCAGCATCCGTAGAATCGGATCATCGGCCTGTAAACGTGCATATTAAACGTTGGATTTGGTAATAAATAACATAACGAATGAAGTTTAACGAACAAGAATTAGATGAAACTATCCAACCGATCAAGCAGACGGATTTGATTTATGGGATAGAAGACCGGCCTCCTTTCAAGGATGCTCTTTTTGCTGCTGTGCAACATTTGCTCGCGATATTTGTTGCGATTATTACGCCTCCACTGATTATTGCGAGTGCGTTGAAACTTGATTTGGAGACAACGGGCTTTTTGGTATCAATGGCTTTGTTTGCTTCGGGAATATCTACATTTATTCAATGTCGGCGGTTCGGTCCGATAGGTGCCGGACTACTTTGTATCCAGGGAACAAGCTTTTCTTTTATCGGTCCGATTATTACGGCCGGACTGATGGGCGGTTTGCCTTTGATTTTTGGGTCATGTATGGCAGCTGCTCCGGTCGAAATGATCATCAGTCGGACATTTAAGTATATGAGGAACATCATTACGCCACTGGTTTCGGGTATTGTTGTCTTGTTGATCGGATTGAGTCTGATTAAGGTGGGCATTGTTTCCTGTGGTGGTGGTTATGGCGCGATGGATGACGGCACGTTTGGCAGTATCAAGCATATCGGTGTTGCTGCTGCTGTTTTGCTGAGTGTCTTGTTTTTCAACCGTTGTAAGAATAAATACCTTCGGATGAGCTCGATTGTGTTGGGTTTATGTGTCGGTTATGCGCTTTCCTTTGCTTTGGGAATGGTAGATATGAGTGCCGCTTCTTCTCAAAGCTTCACGAATTTGAATATTCCTGTTCCATTTAAATATGGTGTAGAATTTCATGCTTCATCCATCATTGCGATCGGTTTGGTTTATCTGATTACGGCGATCGAGGCAACAGGTGATGTAACAGCTAACTCTTTGATTTCCGGAAAATCCATCGAAGGAGACGGATATCTGAAGCGTGTGTCGGGAGGTGTGATGGCCGATGGTTTCAATTCATTGCTGGCCGGTATCTTCAATTCATTTCCGAATTCTATTTTTGCACAGAACAATGGTATTATACAGCTGACGGGTGTTGCCAGTCGCTACGTGGGTTATTATATCGCTGCCATGCTGGTATTGCTGGGATTGTTCCCCGTTGTGGGAATTGTCTTTTCTTTGATGCCGGATGCGGTTCTGGGCGGTGCCACTTTGCTGATGTTTGGAACGGTAGCTGCTGCCGGTATCCGTATTATTGCGGCTCAGGAAATCAATCGGAAAGCCACTTTGGTGTTGGCAGTCAGTCTTTCGCTGGGTTTGGGCGTTGAATTGATGTCCGATATCCTGAAGGCTGCTCCGGATGCTATCAAGGGAATCTTTGCTTCCGGAATCACTACAGGCGGATTAGCAGCTATTTTATCAAATATGTTGATTCGGGTCAAAGACGATAAAGTAGAAGAATAACGATAGAGGCTGAGGCTTTCGGGTTTTCCGTTGGCTATTCGTGGTTCCCTTGTGGAATCTTAAGGTAATTCTGCCGGGATATTAATCCGGATCTGCTGAACCATTAACTTTCCTCCGGTCGGGGGAAAGCCTTCCTGCGGTCGAAGGAAACCCTTCCTCCGATCGGAGGAAACCTGTCCTCGGTACGGAGGAAAGCTAAAGACTCGTCAGAAAAGCTTTAGTTCTCCGTTACAAAAGGATTAGTATCTAAGCTGACAGCCGATAAGCTCAGCTGGGTTTATGAAAGAGAGAATACGTGTTTAATTGGAATAAATACATATATGGAATTATTAAAGCAATGCATTATGCAAGACGGCCGCTGTTATCCGGGCGGCATCCTGAAGGTCGATAGTTTTATCAACCATCAGATGGATCCGATGTTGATGTATAAGATCGGAGAGGAATTCATCAAACGTTTCTCAAACGAGGATATCAATAAGATTGTCACCATTGAGGCCAGTGGTATTGCTCCGGCTATTATGGTAGGATATATTTTGCAGTTGCCGGTTGTCTTTGTCAAGAAAAAGAAACCGAAGACCATGGAAAACATGTTGACAACCGTTGTCCATTCTTTCACGAAAGACCGTGATTATACGGTTTGTATCAGTAATAATTTCCTGACTCCTGATGACCGGATCTTGTTTATCGACGATTTTCTGGCTTTTGGAAATGCAGCTTTGGGTATTGTTGATTTGGCCAAACAGTCGGGTGCTCATATTGCCGGTATGGGATTTATCATCGAAAAGGCTTTCCAGGATGGTGGAAATGTACTTCGGAATATGGGTATCCATGTAGAAAGTCTGGCTATTATCGATAGTCTGGATAACTGCGAGATAACGATTCGTTGATAGGTCGGTTTTAAAACGAATGGATATGAAGAAGTTGGTTTTGTTATTATCGGGTATTCTTATGTTGAATATAGTTGGGGCACAAGAAAAGAAAGTGGTTTTGTTTCCGAATGGTGCGCCGGGAGAGAAAACGAAGTTGACGGAAAAAAGTGATGCAACGGGAGCACAAGTAGGCGGTTTGAATGTAATCCGAATGACGGATGTCGGTAGTCCGGAGATTACGATTTATCCGGCCAATAAAGACGTGGCTTCCGGTGCAGCTATGGTAGTATGTCCAGGAGGTGGCTATAATATATTGGCTTACGATTTGGAAGGAACCGAAGTCTGTGAATGGTTGAACGAATTGGGTGTGACGGCTGTCTTGTTGAAATACCGGGTTCCGCGCCGGGAAGGACGACCCAAGCACGAAGCTCCGTTGCAGGATGTACAGCGGGCAATCAGTTATGTGCGGGCGCATTCGGAAGAATTGGAAATTGATCCCGACCGAATTGGTGTCATGGGCTTTTCTGCGGGCGCTCATTTATCCGTAATGGCTTCGACTGCTTTCAATCAACGCAGTTATCCGGCCATGGATGAAGTGGACAAAGTCAGTTGCCGTCCGGATTATTGCTTATTGGTTTATCCGGCTTACTTAAGCGGAGACAATTTTAGTTTGGCTCCGGAGATCAAAGTAACGAAGGATGTTCCACCGACACTGATTATTCAGGCAGAAGACGATAAATCGTTTATCGACAGCAGTCTTTTCTATTATTATGCCTTGAAGCAGGCGGAAGTTCCGGCATGGATGCACTTGTATAGCGTGGGTGGCCATGGTTATGGTCTGCGAGATACGGGATGTATGGTGAATGAATGGCCGAATCGGGCAGAAGACTGGTTCCAGGAAATCGGAGTATTCGATTAATATCTCTTGTCAGAGTATCCATAAAACAAAAAGCCGTTATCAGATTTGTCCAAAGACAAGATAACGGCTTTTGTTGTGGTTTTACTCACCTTGTTGTTTCTTTAATATATACATATCTTCTAGTTTCCCCTTGATGACTTGTTTTTGATAGTCAAGCAGGCGGATCCGATTCTCTTCCAGTTTATAATATGTTGAATCGTTTTTCTCTCCGATTGTGATCAGATAATTTCCTTGCACCAAATAGTTCCCTTCGCTTTCAAACTTACTGTCGCGTTCCAGATAATCATAAGTCAGATGGAAGGTCTTGTCTTTTCTGACAATCAGTGTGACATCAATTCCCGGGCAGTCGGCAGCTGGAATTGTTCCTGTATAAGTGCCTTCATAATCCAAGGCATTCTCGGCATTATGTCCGTCGCTAATTGCTTCTTGAGCAACCGATTTCTTATAAGCCTCCATATCCTTAACCTTTTGATAGTCGATACGGTATTGTCCGCCTTTGCCCAACGTCAGATGTTCAGGTGAAGTTGTAATAATGTCAAGTGTATCAGAAAACTCGATGGTTTGACCGTTGCCGATGCTTTTTCCGGTCAGGATCAGTTTCTGTTTGCCTTCCCAGACTTTCCAGCTCTCATATTTCAAGGTTGCCATACCAATAGATTCTGCTTTCCCGCCAGACTGGAAACAGATTCCTTGTACATATTGCTTATTGACAGGCATAACTTCAATCCAGTTTCCTTCCCAGTTGAATACATTTGAATCTTCACCGGTAGAACTTTTCGGGTTATTACAAGCTGAAAGCAAGCATAATCCCACACTCATCAGTCCAATAAATCCTCTCTTCATAATTATTCCGTATTTATGTTTACCAAACAAATATAGATGGATTTATCTGTCGGATGAAAGAAGTCTGGATGATTTGTATGAAATGTCAACAGGCATGTATGAAATCCATGGAAGCAATTACTTCCGGAAGACAATATAATTGCGGTTGGGATAGTTCTCTTTCTCCGTTTTGCCTATGAAGTGCAGGCTACCCGTTTTATCCCGATAGAATCCTAAACTATTTCCTCCTACCAAGTATAAAGCATCTTGAAAACCTAAATCGGCCAAGGCTTCGGTAAAATCGTATAAAGACTCGCGTTGTTTGCTGATGACAATACAGGTTTTACCCTCATGCACAACTAAAGCCCGACGGAAAGATTTCCCTTTGAGAATATTCTTTTGGGTATTTCCATTGAATATTAAGCTGTATTGCCGGAAGAAAGAACCTTGTTGGGAAATACATTCTTCTTTTTTCTGGTCGTCGGTCGAGATGCCGATCTCAATTTTACCTTGAATGATACTGCAATATCCGGCTTTGCGCTTTCCAAAGCTGAGTTCTTTACCTTGAACAACAAAATCCCCCACAATTTCCTGGTTGTCTTTTCGGACATCAGCCGCCGGAATGGCCAAAACAATAGAATGATCGGCTGTATCGGGTAAATTGATTTGCAAATCAGCCTGGAGTTGATGCAAGGAATAAATGGTAAGAGGAACATCGTTGACTAAATCAGACGAGATATGAATTCCTGGTTCGCTTTGTTCCGTTTCCAATCCTTCCTGGGCAGCCAGAGATGAGGTTTCAGGTTGCTGTTGGTCGGCAACAGACGTCTGCTGTGAAGGCAGGAAAAAGAAAAGACATACACAGGCGAGGATGAATACAGCCGTCCATGCGGCAATCCAAACCCGACGGTTCTTTCCGGAATCCTTTTTCAAGGGCGTTTCAGCTGAGCCTAAAATCTGTATTTCGTCATCTTCGTTTCTCATAGGTCAATTTCTTTTTCCAGTACATATTTAAGTTGTTTCAACGCTTCTTTGGATGCAACCAAGCTGAAAGATTCGTTGAATGTCATATCCGATAATATCAAGAGTTGCTTGGTGATGTGAATCCGATAAATATAATCGCGGTTAATAATCAAGCTTTTCCCGATGCGAATAAAAGTAGAAGCTTCTTCCTTTAGTTGGGATTCGATGATTTTCTGGCATTGGGAAAGGTTGAAAGTGAACAGATGCTCTGTCTTATCGTGCAACATCATCGTGGAGTAATTTCCGTCTGAAGAAATATAGACCACCCGCTCCGGTTTGACTCGGATCAGTTCGTTGGCTGTCGAGATGATTAATAACTTCTTCATGGAATTACAAATTCGAGTATTTGCCTACAAAGGTAATTATCGAAAAGGAAAATCATAAAAAATCAATGGAAAAATCAGGGCGCTATTTTGTAAATAGGAAATAAATATCTACTTTTGCCAAACGGATGCTTATTAAAAAGAAAGGGGCTGACCGGTTTTGACAGCGGGTAGAAGCGGTTTGTAAGCATGTAGTGCGTGGTCGGCTAGCACTTAAATCTCAGACGGCGAACAATTAACTGGCGAAAACAATTACGCTCTCGCTGCTTAATCGAAGAACAGTAGATTGAAGCTTAATCCCTGCAAAAGTTGCGGGGACGTGACATCACCCGGATGCTGTTGCTCCGAAGCGTTCCGATACGGTGGTGCAGCAATATCGGAGATAGTCTGACGCACGCCTCGGGCGTTAGATGAAATTTTAGAGGATAAGGTTCAAGTGGGTGGCTTCGGTCTTGCTTGTTCCCGACAATCGAAGGCGAAGATAAACATGTAGAAAGCAGATTGGTTCCTCGTTTGGACGAGAGTTCGAATCTCTCCAGCTCCACAAAGGTTGTTGATGTTCTCAGCAGCCTTTTTTGTCTAACTTTACTCTGATAAATTGCATATGAAAAAGTGGTTGTATATTTTAGGTATTGCTATTGTCAGTATGGGATTTTCTTCCTGTACGGTTCATCATCATACGCATAAACATCCGAAGCCGCCTAAACATCATCATAAAGGTCCGAAACCGCCCAAACCACCCAAGCATCATTATCATTGGTAAGAAAGCGTATGAAGAATAGTGGTTTTACGTGGCGAAAAAGGTTGCGGAGTTTCAAGTATGCTTTCCATGGCATTTGGTTGTTGGTACGATACGAGCATAATGCTTGGATTCATTGCTTTGCTGCCGTCTGTGTATTATTAGCAGGTTTCCTGTTGAATCTTTCAGCAGAAGAATGGATTGTCATAGCCTTTGCCATTGGTCTGGTATTGGCGGCGGAGGCAATTAATTCGTCGATTGAGGCTTTGGCGGATTTAGTCTCGCCGGAATATAACGAAGCTATAAAGCGGACGAAAGATCTGGCTGCCGGAGCTGTTCTGATATTGGCAATAACGGCGGCTATTGTGGGATTTATTGTGTTTATACCTAAATTATTTATATTCTTTGAATAAGTCATGTCAAGATATGTGTTGTCAGCCTTTCTGGCTTTATGTATGTGTTTTTCTGCGATAGGGCAGGAACTGCAAGTGACAGGTAGCCGCAAGGCTGTACGAACTTCGGGTGATGTATTGGTTTTTGTCACACCAGTGGCTAGCTTGGCTACTGTGCTGGCTTTGCAGGACTGGGAAGGATTAAAGCAAGGTGCTTTGTCGGGTGTCACAACTGTCGGCTTGACGTATGCATTGAAATATATAGTCAAGAAAGAACGACCGGATAGAAGTGATACGCACTCTTTCCCCTCGATGCATACATCGGTTTCTTTTGCCGGTGCAGCTTTCATACAACGTCGTTATGGCTGGAAATGGGGTATTCCGGCTTACGTTGTTTCTACCTACGTCGGCTGGAGTCGTGTTTACGGAAAGAAACATGACTGGTGGGATGTAGCGGCTGGAGCAGTCATTGGTGCAGGCAGTTCATACATCTTTACACGTCCGTTTGCCAAGGAACATAACTTGACAATTAGTCCCGTTGCCGGCAACGGAGCTTGTGGCATATACATGTCAATGAACTTTTAAGATCCTGGCTAAAGATCTTTCAGCAGGATTTTATCGTTACTGCGGATCATGTCTTCTCTGATTTTGAGTAAAGTTCCCCATTCTTTATGGAAGAGCTTTTCTGTATCAATCTTGAAGTTCTCGGATCCGTGCCGATCTATTTTGTCGAAGAGAAAACCTACACTGATTTTGTTGATATCGATAGCCGGCTGATAATGAATAATCCGGTTGTCGTTGCCGATGACAACTTCCGAAATAATTCCTAGCTCCGTCAGACTATAAAGAATTTGTGTAGTAATTCGGATGGGTATTTTATACATGACCGACAGTTTGTCGGCTGTATAGGGATGTCCGCCTTCGGCAAAGCGCTTAATGATAAGTGTTGCTATCAGCAAGGTAAGAAAATCTTTGTAGCGCCGGCTGATGTGCGTACTGTCTCGTTCGAAACTGAACTTTTTTACATTCTGGGAAGCATACGACAATTCAGCACCAAACAGGCAAATCAGCCAAGATAATTGTAACCACAAAAGTAAGAGTGGCAAAGCAGCGAAACTACCATAAATAGCGTTGTATTTACTTACCCAAATCTGTCCGCTGATATATACCAGTTGGAAAAACTGGAAAGCACATCCGGAAATAATTCCGGCGATCAACCCGTTCAGAAACTTTACTTTTGTATTGGGTAAGGCAATGTATAATCCTGTAAATGCCAGTGAAGTAAATACATAGGGCGTGATGGTCAGAATTAATTCAACAATGGGCGTAAGAAACAGATAGTGCTGCAAGAACGAATTCTGGAGCGTCGATAAGAAAATGGAGATACCGCTTGAAGAAATCAGCAAGATTGGCATGATGACGAATAGAGCTAGATAATCGGTTACTTTACGTAACCAAGGATGGGATTTGTTGATTTGCCAAATGTCATTGAATGTATCTTCGATAGACGATATCAGACTGATGACTGTATAAAACAGAAGGATTAAACCGATACCGATAATAACTCCACCTTGTGCCTGGGCTAAATAGCTATCAACAAATTCAAATGCTTTATCTAATTCGACTTGATGTCCGGGAAAATAATCCAGTAATGTTGTCCGGACAGTATTCTGAAATCCAAAGCCTTTGGCGATACCCAAAAGAACGGCCAGTAGCGGAACAATTGCCAGTAATGTATTATACGTTAAAGCCGAAGCTCTTGTTTGTAAGTTCTCGCTTTGAAACCCACGAATAGCCAGAATGATCGTTTTGATTGCATTGATGTAAATGACTTTTAGTCCGCTTACTTCATTTTCTGTAATTCGCCAGATATCGTAAGTAACGAAATGAATTGCCCAGTTCAGGAATTCCTTTATTTTTTGGATACGTGATTTTACTTCTGTCATGATACTGAAAAACTCTTGATCGATGCCAATAAAGATAAGGATTTATTGATTAGGATGGATATTTTTAGTAGAAAATAAAAATGCAGTTTGCCGATAAGCCGGGTTCTGTCCTTTATACCGAAATATAAAGTGTCTGCCATTTATCTAATCCTGTTGTCACCAACAGGCTCAAGCGGTCTACCCCTCGGCATCGGACGAGCCATCCTACGTGCGCCGATATACATGACCTTACAACCTATAAGGCGTACGGCATCTTCTGTTGCCAAAAGATCCGGTAAGCTTTTACCTCACCTTTTCACCCTTACCACGCCGAAGCATGGCGGTTATTTTCTGTTACGCTACTCAAACCTCGCGGCCTGCTTCCCGTTAAGAAGTATAGTGCTCTGTGTTGCCCGGACTTTCCTCACATCAGCCAAAGCTGACGAGCGACAGACTGGCAAACTGCATGGTTGCAAAGATACGTTAGTTTTGGGAATAAATCTATCATTTGGAATGAAAAAGTCTTTTCCTCTTGCTTTTATTGTCTTTTTTATTGTTTTAGAATTGAAAACTACCTGTATTTTATATTTTTGACATTTGTCGAAAAGCTTTACTATATTTGTCAAAAAGATTTAGCACATATATGAAAAAGCTTTACTACATCTGTCAAAAATATAATTCTTGCTGAGGTAGAATTTCTGACATGATAATAAACTTTTCCTGCCATTTTGGGTCTGTTTTTATGATGATACAGAAAGAATGTCAGAAAATAGATTGTTAAAAAGGTACTTTGTATCACAAAGTACTGTTAACCCCGGTTAAGCCTGAGATATTGCTCGTTAAAAGTGATAAAAAATGGGGTGGAAAAGAAATACTTGTACATTTTTTGCTCTTTCTTTGTCGTAACGAAAGTGTTAAAATTGAATGTTGAACCTAATTAGATAAAAGGATTATGAATACAATTTGGAAAGGAGTCTTAGGAGTTGCCTTAGTTGCAGCAGTAGGTTCGGGTGCCGCTATTGGTACAAGTACTTATATGATGAAACATCAGCAATATGCTGTATCAGGAGATAGTATATCCAATGTGTTTAGCCAACCGGTACGGATGGTTAATTATGCGGCAGTGGCGGCTGAAAATACAGATTTTACAGTAGCAGCCGAGAACGCGGTTCATGGTGTTGTGCACATTATGGCGACACAACATGCGGATGAATCTGCTTCTCGTGGTCAATATATGGATCCGTTAGAATTCTTCTTCGGTTTTGGTGGCGGTGGTAGTTTTCAGCGCCCGAAAGCACAGCCTCGTGTAGGATCGGGTTCTGGTGTGATTATCTCAACTGATGGATATATTATAACCAATAACCATGTGATTGACGGTGCGGATGAGTTGGAAGTAACGTTGAATGATAACCGTAAGTTTGAAGCTAAACTGATAGGAACAGATCCGGCTACCGATATTGCTTTGATCAAGATTGAAGCAAAAGATCTGCCCACTATTCCTTTCGGGGATTCAGAAAAGCTAAAAGTAGGAGAATGGGTTTTGGCTGTTGGTAATCCGTTTAATCTGACATCGACGGTAACGGCTGGTATTGTCAGTGCCAAAGGTCGTAGCATACCTTCTTTGGGATCGGGCGATAAGAGTAAGATAGAATCATTTATCCAAACGGATGCCGCGGTAAATCCAGGAAACAGTGGTGGTGCCTTGGTGAATACGAAAGGAGAGTTGATCGGAATTAATACGGCGATCTATTCGGAAACCGGGAATTACGCAGGATATTCATTTGCTGTACCTATCAGTATTGCCGGCAAAGTGGCCAGCGACTTGAAACAGTATGGTACGGTTCAGCGAGCTGTTTTGGGCGTAGAGATCATAGGTGTGGGAAATATTATGGATCGATTGAGTGTACCGAATCTTCCGGATGAATATAAGGAAGAATTGAAAGGTATGAAAGAAAATATCAAAGTTTCGGAAGGTGCCTATGTGGCTGAGTTTGCCGATCGTAGTGTGGCTAAAGAAGCTGGTATTGAAGTGGGTGATGTGATCATTTCGGTAAATGGCGTGAAAGTGAAATCTGGAAATGCTTTGCAGGAACAGATTGGTAAATATCGTCCGGGAGATAAAGTTACGGTGAAAGTTAATCGTAAAGGCACGGAAAAGAGTTTCGAAGTTCAATTGAAGAATGCGCAAGGAAGTACGAAAGTGATTACACCTGATGATGGAACAGAAATGTTAGGTGGTGCATTCAAGGCTTTGACGGATAAGGAAAAACGTGAGTATGGCGTTAGTTATGGTATTGAAGTGACCGGATTGACAAACGGTAAGTTGAAAGATGCCGGTATCAAGAAAGGCTTCATTATCATGATTGTTAATAATCAGCGTGTGAAGACTCCGGAAGATCTGGAAAAGATCGTGGATGATATTTTACATGGTCGTACAGAAGATCAAGGTTTGTTCATCAAAGGATTCTATCCGAATGGAAGAACCAAATATTATGCAATCGATTTGGCTGAATAAGCATATATTGTATAGAGTACTTTTTCAAAGTGTATGATATCTTCAGAATGAGAAGATATATATTAAAATGTTAAAGGTATATAATAGGCTGAACATGATAGGTGTTCAGCCTGTTCTTTTGGTAGATTTTATTTATCTTTGTACCCTGTATTTTTCAATTAGATTCGTTGGATGAGACAATTAAAAATTACAAAGTCCATTACCAATCGCGAAAGTGCTTCTTTGGATAAGTATCTTCAGGAAATAGGTCGTGAAGATCTTATTACAGTAGAAGAGGAAGTTGAGTTGGCACAGGCTATTAAAAGAGGTGACCGTAGGGCATTAGAAAAGTTGACAAGAGCAAATTTGCGTTTCGTTGTTTCTGTAGCTAAGCAATATCAGAATCAAGGTTTGAGTTTGCCTGATTTGATTAATGAGGGAAACTTAGGATTGATTAAAGCTGCTGAAAAGTTTGATGAAACACGAGGCTTCAAGTTTATTTCGTATGCTGTATGGTGGATTCGTCAATCTATTTTGCAAGCGTTGGCAGAGCAGTCTCGTATTGTTCGTCTTCCGTTAAACCAGGTTGGCTCACTGAACAAAATCAGTAAAGCTTTCTCTAAGTTTGAGCAGGAAAATGAACGTCGTCCTTCTCCAGAAGAACTTGCAGAAGAATTGGATATTCCTGTAGATAAGATTTCTGATACATTGAAAGTGTCAGGACGTCATATTTCAGTGGATGCTCCGTTCGTTGAAGGCGAAGACAACAGCCTTTTGGATGTGCTTGTGAACGATGATGCTCCTATCGCTGACCGATCGTTAATGAACGAGTCTTTATCGAAGGAAATTGATAGAGCTCTTGCTACATTAACCGAAAGAGAAAGTGAGATTATCAAAATGTTTTTCGGTATTGGGTGTCAGGAGATGACATTAGAAGAGATTGGCGATAAATTCGGTCTTACACGTGAACGAGTACGCCAAATCAAGGAAAAGGCTATTAGAAGATTGAGACAAGGAACGCGTAGCAAGCTCTTAAAGTCGTATTTAGGTTAATCTCCGAGTTGAGGTTCGATACGCAAAGAATTATAGGCTTCTTATCAGGATTGATAGGAAGCTTTTCTTTTTTTTGTACATTTGCAAGTAAAACTGACAATCAGTATACAAAATACCATTAAAAGCAAAATAAGATTATGACGACAAGACGTAATTTTCTAAAAACAGGTTCTCTTTCTTTGGCTGGATTAATGATGGGCGATAAATTGTTCGCTCAAACAGAAGAATGTACAGTCGCTTCTGTCGAACAATCGGGTTCTTTTACAGAGCAGGCAGCCAAAGTTTGGAATGATTTCACAACGAAACGTCCGGCAGAGAATGCTCGTAAGTTTACTTCTGATGCTGTGGAAGCTAAATTGGCAGAAGTGAAAGCTCATATCAAAGATCCCAAATTAGCATGGATGTTTGAGAATTGTTTCCCTAATACATTGGATACAACCTGTGAATTTAAGATGAAGAACGGAAAGCCTGATACCTTTATCTTGACGGGTGATATCCATGCGATGTGGTTGCGTGACTCATCGGCACAAGTATATCCTTATGTCGTATTAGCGAAAGAGGATAAGAAGTTGCAGGAGATGTTGCAGGGAGTTATCCATCGCCAGGCTAATTGTATTTTGATCGATCCTTATGCTAATGGTTTTAATGAAGGCCCAACTGGCAGTGAATGGGAATCTGATCATACAGAAATGAAAAAAGAATTGCACGAACGTAAATGGGAAATCGATTCTTTATGTTATCCGATCCGCTTGGCTTATCATTATTGGAAAGAAACAGGTGATGCATCTGTATTTGACAATGAATGGATGAAGGCCATGGAGTTGGTATACAAGACCTTTATTGAGCAACAACGTAAGGAGAACAATGGCCCGTATCAGTTTGGCCGTACAACTGCCAAGCAAAGTGATACTTTGTTGAATGGTTTTGGTAGTCCTGTAAAACCGGTAGGTCTGATTGTCTCTTCTTTCCGGCCTTCGGATGATGCGACGATATTTGGTTTCTTGATACCTTCCAACTTGTTTGCCATTACTTCTTTGCGTCAGTTGGCTGAAATAGTCCGTGTAGTGAAGAATAATACTGAATTTGCAACCCGCTGCGAAGCTTTGGCTTCAGAAGTAGAAGTTGCCGTTAAGAAATATGGTATTATTGAGCATCCGGAGTTTGGACAGATTTATGCCTTTGAAGTAGATGGTTTTGGCGGTCGTAATTTGATGGATGATGCCAATGTTCCCAGTTTGTTGGCTTTACCTTTCTTAGGTTGTGTGGATGTCAATGATCCGATTTATCAAAATACGCGCCGTTTCGTATGGAGTCAGTCAAATCCTTATTTCTTTAAAGGTTCTGCGGCCGAAGGAATTGGAGGACCGCACGTGGGTATTGATTACATTTGGCCGATGAGCTTGATTATGCTTGCGAATACGTCAAATGATGAAAAGGAAATTCGTTATTGTATTGAGACGATTCGGGATACGGAAGCAGGAACCGGATTTATCCATGAGTCTTTCCATAAGGATAACCCTAAAGATTATACTCGTCCTTGGTTTGCATGGGCCAATACGCTGTTTGGAGAATTAATTATCAAACTGCAATCGGAAGGTCGCCTGAAAGATCTTCTTTAATGGAATTGTAATTAATGGGTATTTCTTTTTCTCCTTTTTGCAGGAAATGATGTAATAAGAGATTGTTTGCTGTCAGGGTGAAAGGAAGTAAAAAGGATAGATATTCGTATATCAATAAGAACAACAATAAAATAAACGAGAATCGAAAACAAATCCCGTGAGGATTGTCGACGATTCTCGTTTATTTCATTTAGAAAGGCTGGGTATTTATCGGAAAATACACCGGCTTTTATGTGTTTGTTTATGATCTATTTAATCTTGTTCCGTCAATCGGATCCCATCTTTTTCAAGGACAATGAGATGCTGTTTATATAAAGCCCCAACAGCTTGTTTGAAAGCCTTCTTACTGCACCTGAATAATGAATAGATCACATCCGGATCGCTCTTGTCGTGGACAGGCAGAAATCCTCCTTTTACTTGCAGGGCATCCAATATCACTTTAGCTATTCCATCAACTTTCTGATAACCAAGAGGAGTCAGACTAATATCTAATTTGTCGTCGTCGCGGACTTCTTTTACATATCCTTTCAGGTGTTCTCCTTTCTCTAACCGCTGAAAAACCTGATTGTGATATATCATGCCCCAGTGCAGGTTGTTGACAATCACTTTATAACCGATTTCCCCATCTTCAACAACCAAGAGATCTACTTCCTGATTATACTTGTATTGAGGAGGTATGTTATTGAGAAACTTTTCAACTTTTTCAGAAGCCATGATTCTTCCTGTTATCGGATCGAGACGCACATACACAAGATACCATTTGCCTTCTCTCATGGTCATTTTCTGTTCTTTGTAAGGAACAAGCAAATCTTTCATAAGTCCCCAATCCAGAAAAGCCCCTGTAGTGTTGACCGATTTAACCCTCAGGAAAGCAAATTCTCCGACAACAGCTTTCGGATGCAAAGTTGTTGCAATCAGTCGTCCTTCATTATCATGATAGATAAAGACCTCTACTTCATCGTCTACTTTAGCATTATTAGGTACATAACGGGTAGGAAGCAGGATCTCTTTCCCATCTCCTCCATCCAAATAGGCACCGAAACTAAGTATTTTTACGATTTTCAGCTTATTGTAATTACCAATAGTAAACATACTCAAATTTAATTTTAGACAAACATACAGAATTATTCCTGAATGTGAAAAAAACTGTGATTAAATGTATCCCTATGCAGCAATATTCTGTCAAATGCATCGTTAGAAGAGTATAGATTTAATGAATTACTTGTTAAGTCTTGTGGAATTGTTGTACCTTTGCAATTACATTAATAATTATCATAGATTGTATGAAGCTAAAGTATTTTTTGTTTATCTTTTTAATGGGAATAGCATGTTCTTGCTCAGTTCCAAAGAATGTTACGTATTTTCAAGGAATAGATTCTTTAACTGAACAGCAGTTAGATTCTATGAGTCAAAATTATACTTCAAAGATTTGTCCGGACGATAGATTAAGTATAACAGTTACGGCTTGGGATCCTACTGTAGTAACACCATTTAATCCACCAGTGTATGCTTATGCAGCAGAAGGCGAAGAAAAAGTACAGGTTTCACAACAGCTTCAGACATATTTGGTTGACAAAGATGGGAGTATTATATTCCCCGTATTAGGAAAAGTTTATGTAGCAGGCCTTTCTAAACAAGAACTTTCAGAGAATTTACGAAAAGCTATTTCCAAGTATGTAGCTGATGTAAATGTGAATGTGCAGATAGTTAATTATAAAGTAACTATGATGGGCGAAGTTGCTCGACCGGGAACTGTTGCTGTTTCAAATGATCGGATAACTATTTTAGATGCATTAGGAAGAGTTGGTGATATGACTATTAATGCTAATAGAACAAATATTTTAGTTATAAGAGACAATGATGGTCAGAAAGAAATTGGACGCTTGGATATAACTGATCCTGCAATTTTTTCTTCACCTTATTTTTATCTGCGTCAAAACGATGTGGTTTACGTAGAACCTAATGATGCGAAAAAAAGAAATGCTCGTTATAGTCAGGCTCAACAGTATAGCATAACGGTATTCTCTTCTATATTGAGTGCAATATCTGTGGTAACAACTGTCATTTTAGCAATTACAAAATAACATGGACATGGAGGTAAAAGATAACGAAACATTAGATTTACGTACACTGTTTATCCAGTATCTATTACATTGGAAACTAATTATTGGTGCGGGATTTTTTTCTGTAATAGTGGCTATACTATATCTTGTTTTATATCCGAAAACTTATGAGGCAACAGCACAGATCTTGCTTCAGGATGATAGAGATAATCTATCTTCAGGAAACTTTGGCTTGGGTGAAGCCGCTGGGTTAATGAAATCTTTTGGAATAAGTTCTGCTTCTGGTTCTTCTGTTGTACTTGATGATGAGTTGGTGATACTAACCTCTAATCAGTTGGTTCGCGAGGTGGTTACTAAATTAGGTATCTATGTGGATTATTCGGAACCTTATTCTCTAGGATATAGATTATATGGAACAGAACCTTTAAAAGTTTCAGTAGACTCAGCCGATTTAGTTAATTTTACTCGGACAGTGAAGATGGATATAAGTCATCGAAAAGATGGAAGTGTCCATGTCGATGCAAAATGTAAATATTCGATGTTTCGAACTGTCAAAAAATCGTTTGATTTACCTAGTTTGCCCAATAGTTTTGAATTTGAAGGCTCTAAATTTAATATAGATTATGCTTCTTATTATACAGAACGGAACACGGCATTTGAATTATTGGTTGATGTGAATTCTCCAATAGGTGTTGCGGAGGGTTTGGTTGAAGACTTTCTTATAGAAGACTATTCTAAAACTTCTAATATACTACAGATGACATGTCAGGATTATGAGGCACAACGTGCTAAGGATATGTTTACAACATTGATCGAATGTTATAATGCTCAGGCTGAAAATTATAAGAAGTCTTTATCAGAGAAGTCATTATCATTTATTAATGATCGAATAAACAATACATTAATAGAATTAGAAAAAATAGAGGCATCCATTGAATCATATAAAACAAAGAATCAAATGACTATTGTTGAATATGATGTTCAAATGTACGCAGCGGCAATGCAAGAGCTTCAGACAAAGCTTATTGAATTAGAGGCGCAGAAGCATTTAATTGATTTGATGGAAAAGTTCGTACGTGATCCCGAAAATAAGTATAAGTTAGTTCCTACTTTATATACTCCGTCTACTGATGGTTCAGAAGGAGCTTCAGGGGGTTCTTTAGCTTCTTATAATCAGATTTTGGTGGAGAGAGAACGTGTTATTAAAAATTCAAGTATTGAAAACCCAATGGTGGCTTCTTTGACGGTGCAAGCAGATAGGATGCGTGAAAGTGTTTTTAAGATGATAGAGAATGCCAGACAAAGTTTTGATTTGACACGTGCTGATTTAAAGGATAAAGAGAATCTTCTTTTGTCCAAGATGAAAAATATTCCACAGCAGGAACGTGTATATGTTGATTTGACACGCCAGCGGGAAATTTATCAAGGAGTTTATTTAGTTTTGCTACAGAAAAGAGAAGAAATAGTAATGAATGTAGCTCAAGGAAAAGAGCGGGCACGAATTGTTGATGCTCCTTATATAAAATCAGGATCGGTTACTCCTCGGAAATTGTATGCGGCTATAGGGGTAATTCTGTTTACATTTGTAATTTCAGTAGGTTGGCTTTCTTTAAAATATATTGTAACATCAATTATTTTAGATTTGAAGGCAGAGTTAAGAAATAAAAAATAGAGAAATTTTAGTAAGTGTATGGGGAGTTTAATTAAGAAAAACTCCTCATTTTAAATTGGTATATGAAATGAATAAATTGAGAAAAATCGCATTTTTAAGTTTTTTAATTTGTCTTGTTATTCAGTTATTTGTGATTATTTTTTACTGGGATGTTAGCCAAATCTCTGATTGGGGAAGTTATAT